>Ga0126342_10011042_pt1 | contig 16143 bp, 14 predicted proteins | sample Cyp1metagenome_FD_92528 | JGI IMG/M metagenome (GOLD analysis project Ga0126342, IMG submission 92528) | Coral microbial communities from Lord Howe Island, Old Settlement Bay, Australia - Cyphastrea 1 metagenome | ecosystem: Host-associated > Invertebrates > Cnidaria > Coral ... | reverse complement strand
GAACACTGTGGATCGCGGGTCGCAGTTGAGCAAGGACGACGAGGACGACGAGGACGACGAGGACGACGAGGAGGACGAGGAGGAGGAGAGGAGGACGAGGAGGAGGAGGAGAAGGAGGAGGAGAAGGAGGAGAAGGAGGAGGAGGAGGAGGCAACTGACATAAAATCTAACAACCCTCACCTGGCAGGTGGGGAAAAAACAGAAAATCCAGAAAATTCAGAAAATTCAGAAATGTAAAAAAAACAGAAAAGTCAGAAAATTCAGAGAATTCAGAAAATTTAGAAAATTCAGAATTATATATATATATATATTCAAATATAAAGAATTCAGAAAATTCAGAAATTCAGAAAATTCAGAATTACATATATAGATATATATATATATTTAAATATAAAGAATTCAGAAAATTCAGAAAATTCAGAAAATGCAAAAAAATCAAAAAAATCAGAAAATTCAGAAAATACAGAAAATTCAAAAAATACAGAAATTTCAAAAACTTTTATTTATTTTTTTCAAGGCAAACAGAAGTCATAATTGCTATAGAATACATAGAATCTATAACAATCTAAAAATTCCTTGTTTTGGGAAAATTATTTTTTTAATATCTAGGAAGTAACATGCAACCAACATATCCATAACAGAAAGTGTCCTGTTCAGGACATGTTCTTTCCAGGAATCATCCTTTAAACATATAAAAACAAAATAAGTGAAAATAAATGAAAATAAGTAAAAATAAGTTAAAATAAGTTCTATGATAAGTTCAAATAAGTACTAATATTTCCATTAAGTGCCTAAAGTGAAAATATCTTCCACTAGTGGTCTCAGCATGTTTGGAGCCGCTTGATCATCAGTGTCTGAAATCGGGAAGGGAAAGAAGATTCTCCCCTGTGCTTGTGACGGCAAGCCTGAGCTGTGAAACCAATCTGAGTTGGCCGCCACCAACTGCGATCTCCAATACACTGCATTCCCCACCATCTGGAGCCAGGGGACTCCAACTGTCCAAACGTCGAAAAGATCCTGTGGGATAAATCCTTCACCTTCTCCAGGATCTGGTTCAATCCATGCCATCGTGAGGCGAGCCATTGTTACAGCATACCCAACCAAAGTCGAGAAGCTGCAACCTCGGCCTGAGGCAGAGTAGCCTGATGCACAGTTCTTCACCAAAAGCATCATTTGCTCGGCCCTGGGTGGGCCTCCTCTCCGGACCAGCTGCTTGATGACGTCAGCAATGAGCGGTTGTCCCGATGGCACATCTGCTTCTTCAAAGGCGAAGTTATCACTTTGGATGTTTGTGAGGGTGACATTCTGAACCAAATACTGAGGTCTTGAGCGGAATTTTCTGCTTCGCAGTGACTCGGGTCCTATGTTCATCGCAATCGTCATGGTTCAACCACTTTCAAATGGGCTTGCCTCAGTGGAACCATGGCCATGGTATGCCATGGTTATCTTTTTTTACCTACAAAAGGGGATGATTCCCAAAAAGCAATCGACTCGTCCCAGAGACCTATACAATTTGGAGGGATCAACATGGGAAGGAGGGACCATCAACCGCAAATAGACATGTGTGGCTTAGCTGTAGGAGCGTCTTTGCCCCGCAACAGAAGATGAGCAACCACCCAATGGATGTAAATCCCCTGTGCTAAATTTATCATGGTTTACCTTATTCCATCTTCACCATCTTCAACCTTGACTTGTATACCTTTTCTATTTTAAACCAAAGACTCAAACCAGCTGACTATCAAATTGTTATTGAAAGACTTACTCATGACCGGGTTGAAAAGGCTGAACTATCCGGCATCTGCCAGGCTGATCAGGTTGTTCAAACAGGTCCGGTTTGGAGGCTCCGAACTATACAAAACACCCGTTGCATTGATTCGTGTGGACTCATAGGTCGTATTTTCTAGTAGTGACTTTGCTCTATTTGCTGTCTACTATCCCGTTCATTCACCTTCATACGCAAACCCATATGTAGCTTTCACGAACACTGCATGGTGCTGCACTCTGTCCCATCTGCCAAATCACACGAGATGGCTCGCCGCCAGCCGTGTAGCACCAAAGAAAGGCCCACCTGAGCACACACAAAACATAGCACAGCAGAGGTGGCAGAGTAACTTGTTACGTGGTACCATTGGTCAAGAGCCGCAGAAACAGTACTTCACCCCTCTGAAAAATATGAAAGTCAGTTGGGATTATGAACTTCCCAATATATGGAATAATAAACTATAATATTAGTCAATGGGAAGGATTATCCCATATATTATGGAACATAAAACATGTTCCAAACCACCAACCAGATTTAAGGTACCCGTTTTTCATCGCCATCCGATGGCGATCTTGGTTGGGATTCAACCATCCCCCCACGAGGGCGTCCCCGGCGTCCCCCCAAAAATCGCAGAACGGCCCCTGGGGGAGTGATTTTTTTGGACTAAAAGTGCTGAAAAAATACGGGTATTTAGTATTTACAGTGTTTTGTGACAAGAGTAGATGGTTGAGAGTTGAGATGCTCCCTTACAAACTTGCTGAACTTGCTTACTGGTGCGTTTTACGTAGGGAATGGATGGGTTGCTGGGGGTTGCTGGGATGATTATTGATAGTTAGCCAGTGGATCATTCCCTCATTCCCTACGTTTAGCACAAGTAAGTTTGTGGTGAATGAGGCCGTATACTACCCTCTGGTAAACGTTTACATGGAAAATCACAATGTTTCAGTTCGGTAAATCAACTATTTCGACTGGGCCATTTTCAATAGCTAACTGTTGACATAACCAGGTTGGGTAAGCCCTTAAGCTAAGCCTGACTCAACATGCTTTGAAGGGTCACCGGTCACGCTTGGATCCCAAGGACGTCTCCAGTCTTGCGATTAAGTTCATCCCATGAAGTCTGGCTCAGAATAAATCCATGAAGCTTGAAGCCACACACATTCCACAAATTATTATGGGTATCTGGTTGGGGATATGTCATGGGAATATCCAACTTTTAAATGTGGCGAATTGGTAAATGAAGATCATCCAATAATTACTGGTTGGTGGTTGACCTACCCCTCTGAAACATATAAAACAAGTAGTCAGTTGGGATTATGAACTTCCCAATATATGTATATATAATATTATATATATATGGAAAGTCATAATCCAGCCATGTTCCAAAGCACCAACCAGATTGTTACCTCACTGTGTTTGGTTTCACATCCCCAACCAGGTCAGCTAAGTCCCCAATTCCGCCACCAAATCTCCATATCTCGGCACCACTGGACACACCAGCAGCGGCTGCATCTTGACACTCACCTCGTTTTTGGCGCGGCGGCGTGCTGTGGTCATCGCTGAAGAGCCCAGGGGCCGTGCTGGGCCCAGTGAAGGAAGGTCGATGAGAAAACGCAACGACCGGTCAGAGATCATCATAACGAAGGCAGGAATGGAGAGAAAATACAACTTATCCAGCTTGAGTACAAAACATGTGTTTTTTGTTTAACATCATAATATAGAAACCACACACCGGATGAAATTCCGATTAAACGTATATCCATTTCAGAGGGTCTTGCACTTGGATTCCCATGTTCATTGATGTCATCTGAGCATGTCAGCTATGTCAAGCAAAGACACCCTTCGTTATCTGAGAACGTCTCGCAGCACAAATGATCAACCCTTTATCAACAGATATTATTGTGCGAGTATATAAGAACGTTATATAAAGCCTTGATCATAATAAAGGGTTGATCATATTATTCATTGCGAGAATAATCCTTGAAGCTAGCTACATGAAGTGCATCCCATCAACTATCGCAGACATACTCGAGTCTTATCATCCCAAAAAACATGGGGCTTCAGTTCACCATGGTTATAGAAAATTACCCCCTGGCAATTTAAGATAGCTATGGAATTTTGGGACCATTTAGGGACACCATGATTTACCTACTAGAAATGGTGATTTTCCATAGCTATGTACACGTTTACCAGATGGAAAATCCATAGAAATCACCATGTTCCATAGATTTCACTAAAGTTACAAGGCTCTAATCCCAACAAACATGGGGCTTTAGTTCACCATGGTCATATCAAAGTTTCACCTCTGCCCCCAAGTATCCCATCACCACTCGCATCACCAACCCAGGCACTGCCAAGGAATAGCTCAAGGATGATGCTCGATAACGACCTATCAACGGGCAGCGCAGGGTGATGTGGCGCAGGCCCAAAACTTGTGTGCGTCATTTCATGGATCAAAGCTCAAGTCTCCGCGCAAGGTCCTTTAGCCTGCAAAAAAACGTTTACATAGCTATACAAGGTAATGCCCCATAGTTAGCTAAGTTGACTTATAACTTGGTTAACTATGCTTTATGGTAGATATATAGTATTAATGTGGTTTATAAACCAACGTTCACATCACTCGGGCACCATCCGGAAAGTCTACCATCTCATCAATGAGGGAAACGAAACCAGGGCTAACCACAGGCCCCAAGGTCACACCTACCTTGAAGCATCAACAGCAGAGCCCCATGGCAGAAAACTTGCGCGATGGCGTCATTGAAGAGTCGAAGCACGAAGATCTCGGATAAGAGGCATGAACAAAAGACCCCTGTTGATTGGTTTCTGTAATATCAAGCGAAAACTATATGTATATATATATATATATTGAAATTAGTGGTTTCGTAATTTTTGATAATTCATATTGATTCATAATCCCAAATAATTAGTTAATTGATGGGTTTAACATACCTTAAGTAAGTGTTTGACTAAGTAGTTTTAGGGACACCTGAATGTAGATTTCTTGGTAGTTCAGCTACCCATTCCCAGAATATCTTGAACAAGTGAGAGCATCATGGCAGGTATCATGGAAATAAAATGGACTGACATAAATGTGCAAACCCACCAAGCAACAAAATTTATATATATATATATATACACAGTATATTTATATTAATTATATAATGTTATACTATTTCTTTCCTTAGATATACTGTATGTATATATATATAATTATATACCCCAAATTACTACATAGAACCAGGTGATAATATATGTTTCATCATGTAGGTAAAATGTGTGGCATCAGGTATCCAAATCAACTTTGATTTCCAAACCTAGAGGAATGCCGCATCTGGACCAGTGACCAGTGGAATTTGGAGTATTGCCATCGTCATTTTGTTGTTTTATTTCTATTTGAAGGTTATCTTACCTACTCACCAAAGCCACTGAAACGATCTGAAAAGAAATCCAGCTCGCACGTTTTGACATACCAGGAGACTGAGTGACATCGCTTTGACAAAATGCACAAGGCGAAAACCCACAATGGTGTCTTTGACAATTGGTAGATCCTCGGAGTAACAGGGTGAAGGGCCTAACATGGGAGCTGACTACTTCATTTCAGTAAGTGCCCACAATGATGTGCGACTTTCTTCTCTCTAATTGTGGATCATTTTCTTGCAGATCTAAGTTTTGCAGCAAAGCAACTTCATCAGTATAACCATGTTTGCCAGTGAAAAGCCAGCAAATATGACCTGACAAATGGCCCCATGCCAGACATTTGTCAACAGCCGCCATGGAAACAATTCTTCTGTATCCACCGCTCATTTGCCAATCAACTGAATTTGCTACGTCACTGACAAGATCTGACAAGTCTGTGATATTCATGGGGTCAACGCAAAAGAATGTTGTTTCTTGTTTTCCGGGATGTTATAGAATGTTATATAGATGATTTTCTCTGGTGTTTCCCCCATGACGTTTTTTCATCATTTTTTGCAACACAATTTCTATCGATTTTGGAGGTCACAAGAGAAGCGCCGCGCACCTGTACAGTCGTCAGGTCCAAATTCAGTTGCTTGAAAGCGCCGTAGAACCTCGATCTTCGGCTTGAAGATGGTTGAAGTACCGGGAGGGGTTGATCATCATGGTACCCGGGACTAAGTCATAGCTGAATGGATGGGACTTACTTTTCCCCCACATATGGTAATAAACTATGGTTTGGGGGATGACATGACATATTCTTGGTTCTATTCCCACTTTATATATATATATACCCTCTGGTTATGACTAACATAGCCATGGAAAGATTCACCATGTTTAAGAACGGTAAACCATCTATTTCGATTAGGACCATCTATACCATTGCTATAATCGGTTTTGACCCATCCCCACAAAACTAATAACAGAGCGCTGAAGAGGGGAGCGCTGAAGACATCGGAGTTCAAACAGAGGTATTCAACTGAAACAATGGGTTGGTTTAAGGGAAAATCTTCACCGGATACCATGTTTTTTCCCCCCAAAAAAAATATGGAGTCTTCCTGTCAAAGTTCCCTTTGAACCAATCCAATGAAGTAAACAATGAGATTCAACCACCATTTTTCGATGTAACACACCCCTGAATTCTACAACGTGAGGCCCCCGTTCGATAGCTAAGTTGGTGCAACTCCAATTTAACTATGGTTTATGGTACTCATAACGAACTAGTTACTGGGGCTTATATATAAACCAACGTTCACATCACTGGGGCCTCACATTCTACATATACCGAGTCATCGGTAACGCCACCGGCCACCATGGAATGACCGGACCCGCCGTGCCCTTTTTGTGCCACGGTACCAACAAAAGCCGGCAGGATATGCAATGGGTCCAGTGGGGCCAGAAATGTTGCGATAGTCAAACCTCGCTTTGGAATCGGTGGACCGGTGGACCGTCCGAGTTGCGGTTTGGAAGTCTGGGATTGTGGACCGGGCATATTGTCAGACAGAGATCTCAAAATGGGCCGGATTTCGTAATATGTCCATATATTTCCCTTAAAAGAATCCAGGTATCCACTCAATCCATTCTTCATTGGTCTAATCATCCGCGTTTTTGATGGTTTACCCGACCATTGCTTCAAGTCAGTTCCGACCATTGCCCTACAATGCCACACTGGAAACGGCTGGTGGGTTCTGACGCCAACGGAGCCCGAGTTGCTTGGTCAAATGACTTGGGTTCTGTGACTCTCAGTTGACCCCTGAAAATTGGTCAAAGTTTGGTAAAACGTGGTAAATCAATGGTGAATCAATGGTAAAACAATGGTAAAACACGGGTAAAACCATGGTAAAACAATGGAGTGAGTAGCAATTCTTATGGGTCAATTTTTATGGATCTACGTATATGATCATGGCATGGCCAATCTTAGATACCCTGCAAAAAATGAACGATTCTTTGCTGGTGAGTAAGTAGATAATCCCATACCAAAAGACTATCTGGGATGCGTTTCTACCCATCTCAGATTGCCCTAAAGCTCCATATCCATCCATATCCCCATTTTCTAAATCCCATCAAAATCCCTATTGCTGATGGTTAAGTTCCCCTATTGTTGATGCTTAAGTTCCCCTATTAGTCACTATTAATCAATATTAACCCATGTTTTTTTCCCCCTCAAAACACCACGAAGCGAGTGTTGGCTCGCCAAGCTTCTCTCCGCGCAGAACCGCATCCACCTCTCGGGCCGGCGTGCAGGACGTGAGGACGTGATGTTTTTCAACGCCTTTATAGTTATGGTCATTTATTAGTTATAACTCGCTATAAATGGGATTATACATTCTATAAATGGAGTTGTGTTAGTACTTAGAACTGGTACTAACAGTTATAAATGGGATGAACTGACTCATATAACTAGTTGGTTATATACATATATATATATTAAAAAAAAAAAAGTTGTAACTGTTAGTCGGGCCATAACTGTAGAACCTGTAGGTTCATCTTGCTCAGTCGCCCCTGAAATGTATCATACTCCAAGGCATATCTTCATATCTTCCATCAACAAAAGGTCATTTCTGATATAAAAATTGGTCATCCAACAGCAACTCAGCAACCATTCCATGGGTCATTAAACGTCCCAATTGAACATCACCCAACCATGAGGTGTATCATCTATAATGGCCATTAAAGGGTGGTGTCCAATATCCCAAAAATGGGACAGTTACCCACCCCTGAACCATTCTCACCGGCCTGTAAAAAAAAAACACAACCCCCGGCTCCAAGATGCTCCAAGCCTCGGCCATGTAGGCTTCCCAATCCACATTGGTGAAGGGCACTTTCCAAATGATCAAAGCTGTCAATACCTCAGGTTTCGTCAAAGGGTTTTTATGAGCAGGATGTCTCGTAAAACATAACTTAAGACTCAATAAACAGCCCAAAAAGGATGAGTATAAATGTTATATATATAATATAATGTATACATGTATATACCATGATATCACTACTATTTAACATAGGATCTGGCTGCCCCATGTCCCGTCTGGCTTCACAAACTCATCAGGAATACAAAAAAAACACAGCCCTTGGCCCGTTGCAGGTCCAGTCCACGCATGACTTTTTGGCCATCGAAAAACAATCATGTGCATCTGTCTCCTGAAAAATTGTACCCTAGAATCTCACGTTTGATCATCATTTTCCTACATCAAATTGTCATTTTGGGATATGATTGTTCAAATAACACCCACAAAAACAGTTTAATATGACAGTTTAATTGACAGTTTGGGATGTGTTTTCTCTTTTTCATCCTACCTGACACATGATTTGTCCACGGCCTATGGTTCCGTGTCATGTATGGTCCAGGCGCCAAGTCCAAGACTAGCACGAGCCATGCCAACGAGGAAGTTGTGGGGATTTCCAGCAATGGCAGAAGATAAGCTGCACAGAACCTCTCAGGGAATTGTGGCCAAATCTTAGCAGCAACAAAAACACATCGATTCTTAGTATGTTTAGATATATGTATATATATATATCATGTATATATATATAGATGTGTATATATATATTTATCATATATATATATATATATGTATATATATATATCATATATATATATATATGGAAATTCCAAAATATTTGGATGCATGACCAAGATAAACACATATTGCAAAATACTGTTGAATATATATATATACATAAATACGTAAAGATATACTGCAAGGTTAAGGTAGAATGGCCATTTCAATGGTAGTACCCAGCTGGGTCTGGGTATGTTTCTTTGGAGCTACCCAGCTGCAATCCACTCTGTGTGAGCTGCGACATTTCATCACCAGGAAGGGGTCCTCTAGTTAGCAAAGTTGCTTTGTAATCATCTTAACTGGTATTTATGGTGGCTAAGCAAACAAAAGAACATATGATCAAAACAACTATATTTATTTATTTTTACTATAATCAAAACAACTATATGTATTTGTTTTTATTATATACAGTTCGATGACTTTCTAAATCAACTTGGAATTGGGGGGCATCGTGTAGGGTGTGGGGCCATTATTTGCTTCCTGGATGGACCATAGTAAATTGGCGATCCAGGTTTTTATTGGTGAAAAAAAACACATAGTATCCATGGGTTTATATTTTTTTATAAAGCAAACAGAACTCATTTGGATGTAATAATCCACAAAATGGGATGTAAAATTTGGTATATAACTGATACCACAAACTACTTACTGCGGGTTCAGCGGCTAATTTTAGCTTACCAAAAAAAGGTGTTGTTCATTGGATTTATTTTTAATATCCCCATACATTGGTGGTTAAAGCCTTTTTTGTCATTTGTTCGCTTGGATTGGAGGGAGTAGACATTCACATTGCTATTCTGGCTTGGATTTATCATATCATTACCTATTGTTGGCGGTGAAAATTATGCTACGTTCTTACCCAAGCTGGTTGGTGGTTGACCTACCCCTCTGAAAAATATGAGTTCGTCCATGGGAAGGATGACATCCCATATATGAAATGGAAAATAATCCAGCCATGTTTGAAACCACCAACCAGCAAGGTATATCGACCATGGGCTTAGCAGCCCCATCTGCGCCTGCGCATCAAGGCCTTTTGGATTTTTGCATGGCCGGCAGGCAGCACGTCGGCCAGGAAGTCGGATATGGATTTTTCGACCCAGTCTCTCCGCATGTTTCACCGTGTTTCTTGGATCCATTTTCTTAGGAACATCAAAAAAGAAACCATGTTGTCTATTTTCATTGTTTACCAATGTTTGTTGAGGGTTTCCTGCAAAAAACACCCTTAGTGAATGTTGTGTGTATCTATCTGTTTTGTTTCATCGGATGTTTTAGCTTGGCTTGAGACAAAGCTTTTCCAACTCAAAGGAACCACCGGATTCAGACCCCCAGATGCAGGAAATACATGGCTTATAGTCGCAACACTCATGGATTTAGCAGGATTAGCATTTCAGGGAGATTCTACACTAGACGGATCTATGAGATGTCAATTGTTACCAATGCAAAGTACATCAACACTGTCCCTTGCCACAGCTGGTCTGCATCACATGAGCCTTTGTTGCAAGCGCGTGATTCGCTCACGCTTTGACCCCAAATGCCCAAACACAAGAATATGACATACGGGTTAATTTTGAAGACAATACTGAATGGCATCATGGAACACCTATATATAATCGAAGGGTCTCGCGAAGAGAGTAGAATCAAACAAGAAAAGACACCTATATAATAGACTACAGACACCTATATATATATATATATCGATAGATAGATAGATATACACACTTGGAAGCAAAAAAGAAATCTCCTGATCGGACAAACAACGGCATCAATGTTTTTTTTGTAAACACATCAAGATTTGAGTGGAACATGGTGCCATTGTGGAAAATGATGAAAATGGCTGGCAAAACAAAAATATATACTGTAGTTGGCTTGACAGGGTGCGAAGGACTTGGCTCTTCAGAATCCCGGATCACTATATCCAACAAGAATCCCTATGGAAATTGGCATCAGAAATTGCCAGATATCCATGATCTATCTATAAAGATGACTATAGTGGCTTATGATTATAGATTCTATAATAGATGATCTAGCCTCATGATTCTATAAGATGATTATAGATGTATGTTGTGGCTATATTATATTCCCAAGACTTCTGGTTCCCAAAGCTGAAGAGCCACCCACAAGACCCCCAAGTTCCCAGCAATGGCAGCTTCCGCCGTGGCAGTCAAAACCTCCGGTGTAGTCACCTGGTGTCAGCCAAGCTGAAGCCTCATCCGTATATTAGTAATGGATAGTAATGGATCTACCCTCTGGTAAATTAACATAGACCCTGGCAGATAGGGGTTGGAAGATTAGTTTCCATTAAAACTAGGCTATTCAGGGTCTATGTTAATTTACCAGAGAGTAATCATAAATTGGGAGTCATGGGGGTGTGACTCATGTTAGAGGGAATTGCACTATTACAATATTAGATAAAGAATACATTGTCGATTTCAGTGATCTATACAACATGGATGGGATAGAACTAAGGACTTTACGGTAACAACCAAACATGGGGATATCACTACCAACCGTTTGGATTCAAGCAACAAGAAGCCAGATTTTGAGCAAGAGTACTTGCGTTGTTTTTTTCGGCTACCCAATATGGTTTCCTAACGATTTCCACATCACGAAATGCTGATATCAGCACAAACCAAGAGAACTGGACGACCAGTTCTTAATCTGTAGCTTGGGCGGCCGACTTTTCAAGCTAAAAACAGATGTTCTACCCTCTGGTAATTTAACATAGCTATGGAAAATCACCATTTTTAATGGGAAAACTCACTATAAACGGCCATTTGCAATAGCTATGTTAGTTTACCAGAGGGAATCTAATAATCCCTTCCCCCTATTAAACACCCACTTTGAAACCATGGTTCAGTAGGGAAGTGCCTAATTGGGACCATAGAAAAACAGCCATAAACCATCCATTCCCATCATGTCAGCCGGATGTCTTGGATCCCCTGCATTTGGCACGATACACTCCAAAGAGTCAGGCGTGCCCTCCACCTCGGTAACTGGGATGATCCTCCAGTAACCATTGTGATTCAATCCCATATGATATATATATATATATATCCAATATGTAACTTTATAGTGATTATATCCCATATATATATATATCCCACTATTATATCCCTGGAAATTGTTATTTCCATGTTTTTTTTGGTGGTTTTGGTTGCTAAGTTGCTGCACATATGTCCAATAACTATGGTTGATGATACTTACATAGTCTTCACTCCAATAATTTGTTGCTATATTGTAATATGTATATCATATATATATATATATATTATTATTTTTATTATTATTATTACTATTATTTTTAATACTATTATTATTATTACATATTATTATTACTAATATTATTATTTGGGATATATTTATACTATTATATTATTATGTTATTATATTATGATATTATGATATCATTATATGATTATATAGTGATACATATTACATATATATATATATATAAATCATAGCATTATATTACTATAATTATCTTGTGGATCCCACCGAAGCGACCCCAGGTTGCCGCACCACTTCACATGGTCGGCCACAGACCATGACCTCTACGAAGGTTTCGGCGCCTGCAGCGCGGTGGAAACGGTGGTTTTCCCATGGAAAAAGGGTGCTTTTTCCTATGGAAAATGATGCTTTTGTTGGGTTAGACTTAGGAAAACGCGTGATTTCACCGTGAAAAACCATGGAACAAATGGGATTCCCGGGTTTTTGTATGGATTTAGAAGTGATTCATGATCAGTTGGTGTGGTGATTTAGAACTAGTTAATATAGGTTAATCAACTTGTTGCATCTTATAACTACAGCCAGGAAAATTCCAAATTCTTCTACTTTATATTACCTGATCAACTCCCATTTCTTTAGATTTTAGTTCTTAATAGGACACTTGGATACACCTGGTGGTTCACCTGATAGCTGCCACTCCAAAGTTCCCTCCATTTCAAGAGTCTAAGAGGTCTGGAATAAAGGAACTTCGTATAATTACTATAGATATGGAATGATATGGAAATAGATGTATGATCTACCACTATATATCGGTGAAAACCAGGTTCTCAGCTTCCGACCATCATTTTTATAGGTTCTTGAATTCTGAAGATTAAGGTATATATATATATACACACAGCCTCTGGTGATTTATCGGTGTGCCATGGAAAATCACCACTTTCAGCCCCCCACGCGACCCAGTCGCCTTGACTCTTGGGAGGGGCGAAGCCTGTGCCCGTGACGTTCAACTTCCAGCCTGAGGGGTGATGGAGGGGACCCCTATCCGACATAGCCAGGGTTTATGGGGGCTACCCTCTGATGAAACATAGCTATGGAAGCCATGGCCCATTTCTATACATGATTTATCGTGATTTACCGTAAATTCATGATGGTGACTTTCTAGAGCTACGTTAAATATCCATTTCGGATCATTTCGGCCATTTCTATATAGTTTTCATGGGTATATAAACCAACTTAGTACCTTGTAATCTTCGACCTTGACAGGCCTCGCACCGTGAAACCACCTGGAGCGCCTTGGATCGGGGCTCCGTCGGCTCCGTTCTTCGCGCTTCGGAACCCTGGGATCCCCAGCCACCACCAAGCGAACTCGCGGAAGCCTGAAGCAACTGGATCATCATTGAGGTGGTTCAGACTGCTGAGACGAAAAACATGTTTTCTTTGGCTTAAGCATGAAAAAAAATGGCATCAAGCTATGTGATATTTCATCAAAGTAATGAAACATAGTGAAACACTATTTACCATCTGGTTATGACTAACATAGCCATGGACAATCCCGTAAATAAATGGAGGTTTAATGGGAAAATCCTCTATTTCTATGGGCCATCTATACCGTGGCTATGTTAAATAACCAGAGGGTAAACAAACTATCACTATGTCACTATGGTTCACACTGCATTTCATCAACAAACTCTCCGAATAATCCGGAATTCCCGTCGCCATGGCAGCGCAGGGCGTCGGAAAACCATAGGTTTCAATACTCAAAATGGTCCTTCCGATGCTGGATGATTTGGGGACCATTTTTTTGGGGAAAGCTCTGTCCGACATCACCAACTTCTTGCATTTATAGACATTAGTTCAGCATTTTTTGGACCCCCAAAAATGAGGGAACTTCCGGCTAGAATTTGGGGTTACCCATGGGATACCCCCAAAAGAGTGTATCGCCAAAACTGCAATGAGGATAGGAAAACCACGTTGATAGATAGCCCATTGGAAATGGGGGTACCACATTCTGGGACAATGACAAAGCGGAAATGACCAAGATATATCAACATCTGGGCATGAGATAGGGATTGGGTACACAACAAATATGAAAAGATGACTGACTGAGAACGCGACTGTCCTACTAAGAACGACGCAATGTCAACCTCGGATTAGTAACCCCCGAGGCTGTTTAATTGGAGGGTGCCATAATATATAAGTTGAGAGAACTGGGGAAACCCCGAATTTATTCAACCAGGGTTTAGTCTCATCTAGGGTTGACACTACATAATCCAATACATATCAATATCATGACATCAATTGGAAATTCAGATTATACAAAAGAATGTGATTAGATTTTCTACTTCTATGTGTTCATAACCTTCATCTTATATAGATAAGGCACGATAAGACTATACTATCTTGGTTGGCAATATCTGTGGTATAGCCTAGCCTTTGAACCTCAACAAAAATCCCCCATCCCGCGACAGCTTCCCCGGCCAGGATGGAGTCTTGCACGGGTTCCGCAGTGGAGATGTTCAAACGTGTGAAAATCCTTGGGGGAGAGGAGGTGCAGCCATGTTTTTTTGTTTATTTGGTTCATCACTCAACATATCGGGTGCACACAAAAAGGCATACGCCCACGATGGCCATTGTCATGGGGAAGATAATGACAAACCAGTTCAGACCAACCCATTGTACAAAAATGAGTATGTGATGTCTATGCCCAACACAGGTTTCTTGATATTTAGAGTTATGATATTTAAAAAAATGCAAGACATTGATGATCCATCTTCAACATTGATCCACCGTGCACAACTATGGGTTGTACGCTTTAAGAGCATGTTATCCATAGTTATCCGCGATTGTCAGGACTGCTGGCATATGGTCTGCACCCAAAGAATCCCATACCAGTGTGAACAAAGCATGCAGCCACACCTTGCATTTGAATAATGTATATGTGAGTTCCAAACTAAGGAAAAACAGGAAAACATTGACATTCCATCTCTCCCAGCTTACGAAGAATAATCCAGCAATCCTTCACACGCAGTTGATGAAAGCAATCCGTTGGTTTCGATCCCAGCCGGAATTTCAGTAGCCTTGAAACACATTGATATAGCAATTGGCTATACCAATGTGCTGCAAAAAATGGGATGTTCAGAAATGTGGGGAGATATATTTGTCAAATGCCGGCATACAATTGAACATATGCTGTAACCGTAACCTTAAAAGGGAATGACATGACACCGCAATCGATTTGGGCATGTTGAACCGGGGTCCAAAGATACCTCTCCACCGTAGCCACCTAGGTAAGCCCGGGAGAGGCTCCATGAAAAAAACGGCGTGAACGAATATAGTGGGTTAAATGGAAAAGCCCATATTATGGTTAATAGTAATATATGGATATTATGGTGAAATGGATGATAGTGATTAATCAATGGGAATTTCAGGATCCAACAGATGGAGGTACGTAAACGTACCATATTTCAGGCCATATTTTGCTGGTGATATTCCCTGAAATTTAGGCCTGAAAAATAGGCCTTACATACGGTAGGTACCTCCAATTTAGGATCCTGAAATTCCCATTGATCTCATGTCTCCCAACTTGCCGGAAGTCTGGGAGAAAGCGAAGAAAAATAACTTTCTGGCTCTGGTTCAGCCTCTTGGTCACTCTGATTCAGCCTCTTCGCCCTGCTAGATCCAAGCAGTTTGGCCTTCAAGGTAAGTTTTCCACTGAAAGAGGTCCAACATGTGGGACTCAAAAACTCAAGAGCAACCATTGCAGACTCAAACATCTTCCAGGGGCATGTCCATTTCAGGTTTCAAAAAATGTAACTCTAGGGGCGTCCTTCGTTGCCCTTGTGTTAAAAAGGCTTAGTATGGGCATGTGTGTGTTAATCCACACACCAACCTGTTGCAATTCTGTGGTGGATTGATTCACCTCATTTACCTTCTGGTAATTTAACATAGCTATTGAAAATGGCCATAGAAATAGTGGATTTACCCATCAAAAATGGTGATTTTCCATAGCAAACTGTTAGTTTACCAGAGGGTACCAGTGATGGAGATTTGCTGGAGCTAGGGTTTTGCCTTTTAATTCATGCTCTCTCCAGGCTGCTATCATCAATTAATTATCAAAGAAGATGGAAGCGAATGACTCTACTTTGG
>Ga0126342_10011041_pt1 | contig 16143 bp, 14 predicted proteins | sample Cyp1metagenome_FD_92528 | JGI IMG/M metagenome (GOLD analysis project Ga0126342, IMG submission 92528) | Coral microbial communities from Lord Howe Island, Old Settlement Bay, Australia - Cyphastrea 1 metagenome | ecosystem: Host-associated > Invertebrates > Cnidaria > Coral ... | reverse complement strand
ATACTACTCTTCTCGTCTGCCTATAATACATCTTTAATATATTATCTTGTAATATAGTGTCTCCATACTAACAACAGAAGACTCTGCTCCTCTACGCTCTCGGGCCATCCGTCGTCTAGTTATAGTGGTTTTCATAGTGGTTTTCATAGGGTATAAACCAACAACAATGGGAATATGATGGTTTTCTGGTTGGTGGTTTGGAACATGACTGGATTATGACTTTCCATTCAGTTGGGAATGTCATCATCCCAACTGACGAACTCATATTTTTCAGAGGGGTAGGTCAACCACCAACCAGCTATGGTTTAAAGGATTGTGAACTGACCACCATGATCCCACTAACAATAATCTCAAATAATAGTAGTAATAGAAGATGAACAACGCATGATTTACGAACCAAATTACAGGATTTTTGAGCCACGAGGATTCCTAGTGCCACGTGGATTCATTTGGGGTGTCTCAACCTTTGATGCGATGGATTTCTGGGTAAGGCCGTGAGCCTTGGCGAATGGTTCATTTGTTAGTGACTGCATTCTTAAAGTCTTAAGTTACATCGAGGGTGCATCATATGGTCTATAGAACCCGTTTTTGGTGATTTTGGGGATGGTTTATTCTTTGGATCTACCAGATGATACTCGTTCTTGTCATTTCAGATCAAATCTATACAAGCAGTGCTGCAATTCGCATGATTATTCTAAGATCCACACACAGCTACAACAAAATAAACTTGGATTTGCTGAAGATGATTTTTTATTTTCTCCATGGGAAATCCACTACTTGGGGAATCTATAGGGAATATGTTTGATTTTTTGGTGATTCCTTAAGCAAATCCATGTAAACCTAAAGATCCTACAAGTTATATCCGCCAAGTGATCAGGGCTGCCTGTTTCGCCTCAGGAATTGGTCAACAGCCTGGAACCCGATGGAAGTCGGACGGGGCTAGGATGAAGCGAGGGTATTCGGAAGCTTCCCATCGCTCCAAAAAGGACCTTTTTGCCATGTCATAAGTTTTTAGACGCTTTTAGTATAACATGTTGAGTCAGGATTATAAGTTTAAGTGTAGATCAAATATTTCATTGTGATATGCCATTTATAGATGTTATGTGTTCTCTCGACAAGCATCGTAGACATATTTCCATGTTTGATGACGAGAACTCACCAGTCCCAAGTTTCGCCTGAGGATATCAGTCCAGAGGTTGGTCAGAGTTGATTTTTGGTGCACCCTTCCAAAACGAAAAGGCATTGGGCAGCAGAAACTGTCACTTAAATGAAATGGGTTACACGAAATTGTCTCTTAATTTCATTGTAATCCATGTTGTTCATCCATATAAACCCCCATTTATAAGGCAATTCAACTCTTTCTTTCTCAATCGGTGCGGCACGGAAGACACACCATACTTTGGAGAGCGAGACGAGCGTTGTCCGTGCTGGTCCTGTCCCACGCTGATCAAATTTATTGCTTGGATCTTCAAACTTCACTGTGTTAGGTTGTAGCTTCGATATGTTTTAATTATCTAATCATCTCTTTATCATTATGTATCCTTTTATTTATATGTTTATCTGTCTATCTATCGTGTTTTGTGTTTGCTTTGGCTCATGTGTTGTCATCCCTCATGTTGCTCGGTTATAGGTCTTGGATATGAAGAGACCCATGGGTTTCCATGGGTTTCCTGCTACCATGGGTGTGGCTGAAAATAGGGAATTAATTTACTACAAAATCTACAAACAATGGCAATGCTTGTGGTAAAATCATGAATGCAACTGTGAAAACTGAATGTTTACGAGGAAAATGTGGAAACATGATGATAACCATCAGCTGTGGGGGTGGTCCATTATAAGGCAAACCGAAATGATCCCAAGTACCGTACCCCAACTGATGCATTGTTGGAGCTCCATATGAGCTCACGCTGGCTTGTGAGAGTGAGGTATATCATGGTATGTCTGATTAGAGATTCTATTTACACCCATTTTACATTCAAAAAATATGCCATTAATGAGGTCTGAATCCACCCACTTTCTGACCATCAATGCTTTTGGGATCATTTCTATACATAACTGGGCAACGGAATTCCACCACTTGCGGATTCCTGGAGGGAATCCCAAAAGACAGCCTATGTTTCTGGACTCCATCTGATGATAATAAACATTGCGTGTAGTTTCGGAAAACTGGTATTTCAATGGAACATCTACCATTGCAGATATTAGATACTACTTTCTCTCTAGTTTCTTCATATATATATATAAAGACATATATATATATATAGACATATATATATAGACATATATATATATAAAGACATATATATATATATATAGACATATTTATATATACATAAATTATTTTTTACCTATCTGCCAATTTCAATGGAGCATCCACCACTTTTTAAAACATCCTACTTATCACTATTAAAATTTAAAAAGTGTATCTATGTCTATATATAACGTATATCAGCATCTATCTATATAATCCGTAGATTGACATATATAGGTCGCATGGCAATGGTTTTTCACCCATGTGGATATGTTCAATCATCATATATTCTACATATGGTTATGGATATCCCCACATATATCACCATCATATATCCTGGTTGGTGGTTTGGAACACAACTTTTATTTTTCCATATATTGGGAATAATAATCCCTACTGACTAATATTTTTCAGAAGGGTTGAAACCACCAACCAGTATCTATATCTTTCCCCCTACATTTTCTTCGGACGATGGAAAGCGCTTAAGGTCCCAGCACAGTCCTTGGAGAGTTGGATGGCATCTTTCGCTTGGCCATGGAGCGGCAGATTGATCCGCATCGGTCCTTTTATTGAATATATGTTTAAGAGTCCAACAGCACAGAGAATAAAGGGGTTTATATTAAAACAAAAAAAATGATGAAAATCCAGGTTTTGTTTTTTTTTCCTGTTGTTTGTTTTAAATCTATTTTTCTTTTTTTTGTTCTGGTGATTCTTCCTGTCGAGTTGTTTTTTTTTGTGATTCTGGTTTTGATTGTGTTTTTGTTAAAAACATGCTAAAATCAACTTTCTCTGTTGAAGCCGGCCTCTTAAATATACGTCATACATGGTATAGTTCGTATATATCAATATTATTGATCCACATATTTACTTTATATATATATATATATATTATACATAATATGACATTGTAATAATTAGTAGATATCAGTATATTAATCCACATATTATCCATTATATTTATTGTTCCGTCCTGATTAGTGTGGCCCCCAAAACAAATGCTATACCATCTTTAAAGTTGAATTCTTAAAAGTTGTTCCCCAGATAGGATCCAATCCAACAGTTAAGTAAGGATTTCAATGGGCGACTATTGAAATCCACTTAAAACTATTTTTGCTAGTACCTGTAGTACTTGTAGTACTTGTAGCGAGTGGGGTTTAGCATGTTGATTGCGTTACCCTTTGCACCTCAAGTTGTTTGTTAAAAGCGTAATGAGAAAGAGAAATAGAAAAATAAAATAAAAGGGAGAGAGAGAGAGAGAGAGACAGAGAAAGAGGACATCATAATTATCCCAAAATGGGGCCGACCCAAATGATAAATTCCGCAAAAATACTGTTTTATAGATGTATATATAAATTGTAGCATCGCCAGATTTTGGGGGCAAATCCATAGTTGCACCATGGGCTGTTATAGTGACTAATTCATGTATCGTCATGCAACTCTGCTCCACCAAGAACATACCCGTGTTTCTGTAGCTCCCAATGACTCGTGAGTGGCTTCACAATGTTTTGACAAAGCTACTAATCAGGATGCAACATTATTGTACTATCATGTACTTTCAATACACATATATATATATATACATATCATATGATATTATGATATTGTAATTACTTTATATCAGTAACTATTATCCATTACTATAGTCACATATTAATATCATTAATATCAGTTCCTATTATCCATTAAGTATTATATCATATCAATTCACATATTATCCATTACTATAGTCACACAGACCTGGTATATCACCATGATTTCACAGACATGGTCCTCAGGAGCGTGACGTGCCGCACTACAGCAGCGCCTCCTCGGCTGTGCTCTATGCGGTGCGCTTGTGGACGCGGGTGCCATGGCGGCAGTTTAAGCCAGGGTTGGTTGGAAATAAGATACCATCTGGTTATTTAACATAGCCATGGAAAATCACCATTTTTAATAGGTAAACCCAGTTGCTCACCATCTATTTCGATTAGGGCCATCGAAAAACCATGGCGAACTGTTAGTCATAACCAGGTTGGGTAGCCCCAATTTTAACCGTTTTAATTTCGGAAGATGATGATCAACCAGTGGATTTGGGGTAGGTTCAACCTATGGGCATGCCACACATGGTCCAAAACTTGTGATAAATGATTTGAAGTTGCATAGAGTATGGGATATACTAAATGGATATTTCTGAAATTTCACCCGCACTATATCCAAATGGACATGGTGGATATCCCAATTCACTGAGATCTTGGCAAAAATATACTCTCTGGTAAACCAACATAGCTGTTGAAAATTGCCATTTATAGTGGATTTACCCATTAAAACTGGTGATTTTTCATGGCGAACTGTTAGTCATAACCAGAGGCTATTTTTTTTCACCATGGCAATGTTGGAAATCCCATGGATACCATCTTTTCAATGCCCAAGGTCACGGCGTATGCGGGTGTGGTTGCCCAGGCGTTACGCACAGTTGACGTTTGTTGCCTCGTGGGAGAATTGGCTGATAGAAATGGTGGTTTAATGGTGATTTAATGGTGGTTCAATGGTGGTTTAATGTGGTGATTTAATGGTGATTTAATGGTGGTTTAATGGTGATTTAATGGTAGTTCAATGGTGGTTCAATGGTGGTTTAATGGGATTTCATGAGAATATACCCTCTGGTAATGACTAACATAGCTATTGAACATGGCAATTTTATAGCTGGGAAAAACCACTATTTCGACTGGGCCATTTTCTATGTCGCTATGTAGAAAATTACCAGAGCGTAAAATTGGCATAGCTCATGGGATTGAAATACTAACTGCAAAACGACTACACTTGTGGTGTTTTAAATCTACTGACTCATTGTTTAAGCCGGTTGATAAATTGTTCTTTGCTGTTCAGAAAAGACTACAGTAGACGGTTCCTATTTTTACAGCCGCTTCCTACAATCTCTTGTTGGATTCCTCATAAGTCTTCGTTGTTTAATTATAAAGATTCACATGTTTGATGTCCAAATCTCACTTGTTTGATGTTCAAAGGACAAGAACAAAAAAACATGTGGTAAAGCCAACCATTTTTGGTTATTTGCTCATGTGCTGTTGCTGATATAACATCATGTTTTTTAGTGGGGTCAAATTACAGTTGTTCCATGTTTTTGCGCTTGATACGCAAAATTTGTGTCGTCGTTTCCCACAAGACGGGCCCCCCAACTGTAACAAATTAATCGACGACATAGTCAACTGTACCCTCTGCTAATTTAACAAACAGCTATTGAAAATGGCCATTTATAGTGGATTGTCCCATTAAAAATTGTGGTTTTCCATAGCTATGTTAGTCATTACCAGAGGGTAACTATTGCTACATCATTCTATGGCTATATCCATTAGCCTACACGTATAAAGCAAATTATATACACTCTGTTGGATAGCCTTCTTCTCATATCCCATCATGTCCAGTGTTCCATGGATCATGAGTTGTACCTCCTAACAAAAAGATTCATATGCGTCTTCAAAGTGAACGATTTCCTTGTGGAAGGTGTGCCTTGTTGCCGGGGTACATAACCTGGTGTTGATCGATACCAATAGCCAAAGACGAGAAATCCATATTTGTACACCTATTTTCTTAAGATTCCCATTTGATGATGTTCCTGATTTAATTACTCAACATGCAGGGAAAAAACACAGAACTCTCAATTGCATTGCAGGATGTTACATGAAAACAACAACATGTCCTCCGTTTTGCAGCTTGGTGGTTTCATTCTTTTAATTTTCAAGCTAGCTCGACTCTCCGCCCCAAACAAATGGTAAAACATGGTAAACTTATGTAAAAGTACAAAAATGATGGGGTAAAACGTGGTAGAATGATGGGGCAAACCATGGTAGAACATCAAGAACTTGTGGGTACAAACACTGGTTGGTGGTTTTAAACATTTTTTATTTTCCATAATATATGGGATAATCCCAATCCCATTGATGAACTCAAATTTTTCAGAGGGGTTAAAACCACCAACCAGATATATATGTTTAATCCCATTGACTGTAGATATATCATGATATATCACCTATAAACCATAGTTATTGGAGTTATTTGCACCAACTGAACGCTATCAAACGGGGGCACCATTCTGTATTGTTGGTTATAAAACACCATCATATTCCCATTGTGGTTGGTTTATACCCTATGAAAACCACTATTAATATCACTATGAACCACTATAACCACTATTTATAGCCTATTAACCATTATAACCACCTATAATCCCATTATACTCCCACCTTTGAAACACTACTGTTGATCTATAGGCTTTCCAGAATTTCCAGTCGAATTCTCCACACTGATCCCAGCCCTAGGCCTCGTGGCGCGCAGTTCCAATGTCGCGGATGCCGCACCACGCGGCTGGGTGGTGCGGCACTGAGCGGTCGATGGGGTGCTCTTGAAGATGTTGTGATTGGTATATTGTGATTATATATATATAATTGTATATATATATATATATATACATACATATACATATACATATACATATACATATACATACATATATATATATATATAGGCTGTGAATATTTCATAGATGGATTTAATAGATGGATACAATAGATGGATTTATTGATGATTAATTGATGGTTTCTCTTTGACAATGGATTTCACTGGGATATTGTCCTCTGGTAGCCACATGGCTGGGAAATCCCCCGAACAAAATGAACAAGTTCCAAACCGAGTTGGATTACCGGAAGGTACCCTCTGGTAATTTGTTACATAACGAACTGGAAAGATCCACCATGCTATTCATGGGAAAAAAATCGCTATTTCTATGGTGGATCTTTCCATAGTTATTTTGACATAACCAGAGGGTCAATGCCTGGGAAAAGGATGAATTGATGAAATCCAGAATCAGGATTCACCATCTCTAGTCGCTTCAGTTGAGGGTCAATGGGTGGTGAAAAAATCCCTGAGCATTTCATGTGTTTTTGGGGTTAGATGGATTTACATTGTATCCCCGTTGAACTTTTAAGAAACTCAACTTTTAGAAGTGGATCAATCAACAAATAAATGCAAATCAGTGATTGGTTGGAGCTAATCACCTTTTTTATGGCCCATTAAAGTCACAGAAAGTGAACTAAATTTGTTTGGAATTTAGTTGTTCTTAGTAAATCCGTCAATCCAGTCCAATCCAAGTTGGATGAACTGCCAGTCAACGTTGAGATGGTTGTAGTACTATATACAGGTGTGATGGGTTGTTGGTAAATGGGGATATGAACAAAATATTAGGTACAGCATGAAAACCACTCAACATGGGCATGTGGCCATCACGTAGAATATTTAAAAGGAATGTAACTACTTACGCTCAGGCTGCTGGATATAAAACAGGAGTGCTCTCGATTCGCTGTGCTCGAGCTGGAGGAAAACAGCAGCAGAGGTACAGCATTCCGGTTGCTAGATCCCATTCTTTAGTGGCCACTAAGGTGCATCCCCACCTTCCGTATTGGCATCGTGTGATCTTTGTTGTTACCGTGGATCCTTGGTGATTCCCCAAGTTGAAAGACGGTGGATCTGAGAACCAAAATTGTTTCCATTGCGTTGGATGTACCTATGTCGAACGTATTCAATCAAATGTAGATGATTCATTCCTGACTCCACCCATCCCTTATTTTCAATGATTTCCTGAATTAATTTATTATGTTTCGGAACTGAGTGATTCAAATGGTTTCCTGACATGGGTTTGACAAACCGTTCCTCATAATATGTTCCATGCGTTTCTCCTTTTCAAGCAAATGAAATGAATCGCAAGGCTGTGCCGCTCATTATCATGCATTTACATGCATTTACATGCATTTACTATATTATATCTACATATATATATATATACAATATATATATATGATTATATATGTATCATAAGTACTATATTTAGCATAAGCCCCATGCTTAACCTGTGAGTCATTTCCACCGCATCCCTGGGCCATGCTTAACCTGCGCCATGCGGCGCTAAGGCATCCACAGGGAACGCCAAGATGTTGCGAGAGAAGTCCAAGAGTTGGGCCTCGCGACTGCTCGTGGAGGTGCGGTGGCAGTTTAGTACACCATGGCATAAAGCAGGCAATTCCCGCATGATATATATATATATATCTATCTGGTTGGGTGGTTTGATTTTTTTTTATTTTTCCCTATATTGGGAATAATCATCCCAACTGACTAACATTTTTTCAAGATGGTTAAAGCCACCAATTATGTATATACAGACATATACATATATATATATATATATATCGAGTACATTGTATCAATGATAAATTGGAGTGCTGGATTTGCAAGTTGGGATAGGTTCACAGCACCTTCTCCCAGGGAGAGGAGGTATGGAATAGTTGATCCCCACACCCTGTGGGCCAAAGCAACGTTCATAGCTTTGGGGATGACAGACCCCCATTCATGCAGTATGTGTATATTGTGTATTTGATATATATATATATATATACATATATATATATATATATATATATATTATAACATTATTACTATCCGAGAACCATCACTGGCAGTAGGTATTGGTTAGCCATGGTTAGCCTGTTGACTTATAACTTGGTTAACTAGATTTATGGAGGATATAGCTGTAGTTAGCAGGGTTTATAGACCCACTGGTTCATCAACAAAAAAGTTGGGGTTTTCCATGGCCCCCAGATGGACCTAGTTGGCTATGTCCATGTCACCACAAACAATTTCTTTGCTACACACCAGAAAAATCACCAATGATATCAATGATGTCATCCTAAAATATCCTTTTGTCAGGTTGGTGAATTCTAAGTCAAGGTCAAATAGGGGAGTTCTTACCCATCAAGATGTGGCTATGTTTTTTCATTTATCCACCATTTTTCAGTAGGAGTCAATGGCATGAAAACAGTAGTTAAACTCAATGACGTTCATTGAATAAAGCACTATTTTTCTTTTTTTTGGATAGCAGACTGGGATCCTTAGTGATATTTTGTCACCTTAAACTCAGGAAATTATTCAGCATGAGAATTATGAGGATTTATTGATGGGTTGTCAGGGCTGATTATATGCTTGAGGAATAATTCATAACTAGAAGCTTCATCATAATTAAGTGTATGTTATTCAAATTATTTATTCTAAATAACCAGCATTGGGACCATATAATATCCATATAAATCCCATATTAATTCCACAAATCAGAGGATTCAACACGACTTAAGCACCAACCGTGCCTTTTTGAGCCGTGCAGGCGGTTCCCATGTTGGAACGATGGTGTCGACGGGCGATGGCTGCTGGAGAGATGCAGGTGGACGGGTATAGACCGGTCGAAAACAAGGATTTTACTTGTAGAAACAAGAGGAAAATCAGCAATCAACAAGTAAAAAGGGTAAAATCACCATCAATCAGATCACCAAAATCCATTTTGTTACCAGCAAAAAACTGACCTTTACTATCCGACAACATGGATTGTTACCTTCAACTGCCTGCAACAAAAGGCATTGATCTGTCAAACAACACATACTTGATCAAACATGGGAATTAAACCAGCAAAGAATCTGGATTTTAGTATCTGGTTGGTGGTTTGGAAAATAGTGATATTAATAGTGGTTAATAGGGTATAAACCAACAACCATTGGAATATGATGGTGATTTGGTTGGTGGTTTGGAACATGACTGGATTATGACTTTCCATATATTGGGAATGTCATCATCCCAACTGACTTTCATATTTTTCAGAGGGGTTGTTTTACCACCAACCAGGTATTAAACTTTCTCCGCAAAGAATGTACCACAGTGCTGCTGAAATCCCAATTGTAGCCTGAAATGCCCCGTAGTTTACCATTGCGTGGGTCATTGTTTACCAAACGTTTGTTTCTTCCATTCAATACACTGGTGAGACAGATGAAACAGTGCAGGAGATCATGGACAATGTTGGCAGCGAAGTACGCCAAGTTGAACACGCGAGAGACGAAGTCATGAACCCGGGCGTGACGAGGAAACGCTGGAACCATCTTGAAAGCGATTACAAGGTTGAGCTCTATACAAGATCATTGCCCATTGTCTCCAGATGAAAATCGCCAGGTGTCCGGGATAATTCCTGGGGCCCCCCCAAGCCTTTCATGGGATTTCAACATGTGTTTTAACGCATTCAACATATACCCCCATTGCATCCCAATCAAACAATATCCCAATATACTAGTACGACCAATACATCCCAATAACATTTTGTTGTTGTTTGATATTGTTTGTTTAAATTCATTTATTGTTTGTGATATACCCTTGTAACATGTTTTGTTTGACAATGTTACCATATGTTTTGATACTGGCTCATATATACCCATGGGATAGTTCAAGGATATCCCCAATTTGTCCTCAATATATTATAATTACATGTGTCACGTCCATGTATATGTTCATATACATTTAACACTTCATCTATGCCCCGTTTACATCCATTTGCATTACTGTGAGGTATATATAGAGACTAATGGCAAAATGTCCTCAATGTATATATATATATTTATGAAAATGGTCACCTTTTTGTTCATTTTACCACATATACAAACAGCGAATACCACACACTTAATTTTCCATATGTTTATGCCTGGTGTGTTAATCTTCATAAGATGCTTACAGTTATGGCCCTTCACCAGGTTATATGGAATGATAACCCCATGATATATATATATATAGCAATTTAGATAGGTCTTTAACTATAATTTTCATCCCCAAACAAATCCGAAACAAATCCCATTTATGGCTAAATCCCATGGCATCCCTTAAACAAATCTCGGGCTTTAGATCCGGCCATCCCCAAACTGGTTGGTGGTTTTGGAACATTTGTTATTTTTCCATATATGGGGAATGTCATCATCCCAACTGTTACTCACTCCATGATTTTTCAGAGGGGTTGGTTAACCACCAACCAGACATATGCAATAATCCATTAACCATCATCATTAACCATGAAATTAACAGTATATGAACCACCAACACTGGCTTTATTTAACCAAATAAACCATACAAACAAAACAAATACTTGTTGGTTGGTATATGATTTACAGTATATGAACCAAACAAATCCGAAAAATCCCACCAGCTTTTCCGCCAGATTTCCTGCATGCTGTGGCTCCATCTGGCCTTGATCCAGCGCTGGAGCGGAGACGTCGACGTCGACGCCGGCCTCACGCCGCACGGTGCGGTTGAAATCCGGTTCCGTGGTTGGGGAAAAGCCATGGAAATGTAGGGTAAATATGTATAAATATGGCAGACATCTCCAGAATTGTCCAGATGTTTTTTCTAAAATGAAAGTGGGAAATATATAGACTTGAATTCATGGCCATGGTTCATATCTTATTGCTTTGATAAATGGAACATTCATGGGAGCATCAGCATCAAGAAGGGTTTTCCACTGGGGGTTTCATCGGATTTCGCCAGCGAGAGATGGTGCAGACAGGTTTGTCCTGATGTTTTTTATCTCCCAATATATCCATGTGCGTTTTGGGGAAAATGAGGAGTTTTTTAACCATGGAATAACTTGGGTTAGTTACCATACTTGGTGGTTCACCCTAGTCAGTAAGTGAGTTATGACAGCATCTTTACGAAGTACGATAAGTGAGGTTAGTCCAATGGGGGTGAATCACCAAATATGTTCAGGACAAAACTATGTAGAAAGTTCTCATGTCCAAAAGACACCATTTTAAATCAACAAGAATCGTGAGACGCCGCCCACAGATGTGCTGGTAATTTTAGTACAATGGGCCTAGAGTTGGGTGTTCAATGAGACACTAGTTCGATCATACTGTTTTTTCCATCTTACAATGATGTTCTGAGTTGATTCTACTTCTCAACCTGTGGCTCAATATCTGCAAGCAGTTGTGATTCAATTTATGCGCTTCTCTAAAAGATAGATAGGGTACCGCAGCCCAGAATCCAGTGGTTTAAAGCATTTACCCGGCCTGGTTATTTGTTACATAGCCATGGAAAATGACCACCCTTAGAAATAGATGGTTTACCTAGCTATAAAATGGGTGGATCTTTCCATGGCCATGTTAGTCATAACCAGATGGTAAAACCAATGAAGTGTGCATGAAGTTTCCCCAGAAAAAACGGCCTGCTATGGAACGGAGTGGATTTTCACCGGCCTCATGCCCGCAGGCGTTTCCACTTTGCTGTGTGCTGAGCTCTTTCTGAATGCCAACTTGGACACCAGTGGTATGGGTACCAGGACGGGGTCCCAGTAAAGGGACGATCTGCTGGGGATATGGAGAGAGGGAATGGCTCAAAGTTATGTATAAATATATCTATATATACATACCGTTTGGTAATCAAGCAATGTCAAGTAGAATGCCAGGTAGATTGCCAGATGAAATGTCAGGTAGAATGCCAGATGGAATGTCAGGCGGAATGCCAGATGGAATGTAAGACCATAAGTCAGTTGGAATTCCAGCTCAAATGCCAGAAGGAATGCAAGACAAAACGTCAGACAGAATGCCAGATAAAATGATAGAATGCCACAATATATGTCAGATATAAGGTCAGTTGATGGTGATCTGCTTTTTGCATTGGTGGTTTCAGGCTTTTTCACTTCAGAATGGCCTGATGTTCCCGCTGGTTTCAGGCTAATCCGGGGTTTGCATCATGGTGCTGGTTTTGGATGCTGATGACTTACCGGTTTAGCAGCCAATGTCCAAGGTCTGCACAGATCCCAAAGTTGCAAAACTTGGTGTGGTGTGTCGTTCATAGTATCAGTATATATATTTTTTGTCACTGTATCATGGTGTTGTATGTTGCTACTGTTACTGTATGATATATTGAACTTGTTTTGTGATGAAACATCATGAGTTTCATTAGTTTTATTATTATGTTTTCCCTGCTATTGAATGGTCCAGATTATTCCATCATTGCTCTTTGCAGATTGTTGATTATTATCGTAGCCGTTTGTATCATCATCACTACTGATATCACGTTTGTTCTGCGTCGTTTCATGATAACAATTACTCTCAGAACACAAGAACAATGTTGTGTGTATATGTATATATATATATATATATTTGTTTTTTTTTTCATTTGGTTTGACCATACTGTCATCATAACTAGTGTTGCTACTGAGTTTCACAAAACATTCGCAGATATACAACCCTGTCATATCATATTGATACCCACAGATAATTCCCAGATAATGAATGATATCATATATCCCCATCTGGGTAGATCACTATAGAATCATGGTTAGTAAAATGGGGAAACATCCCCAAGATAGCCCCAACATCAACAGGCTTAGTTTATGATGGACTTGGTGGTCATATGCGGTTATATCATACTAATGTTGGATATACCATCTGGTTATTTAACATAGCCATGGGAAATCCCCAAAATAAATGGAGGCTTCGATCGCTGGGACAATCATCTATTTCTATGGGCCATGACTTCCATGGTGAACTGTTAGTCATAACGAGAAGGTAAGTTGCCATGGAAAATGTCCCATTTATAGATGGTTTACCTAGCTATAAAATGGGTGGATCTTTCCATGGCTTAGTGAATTATTGTGATTTACCCAAATCCTCATCATACTAAGATCTAATGGATATACCCCAGAACTATGGATATATTGTGAATTATTGTGATTATCCATACTAATGTTGGATATACCCCAGATCCCCATTGATGGAGACCGAGAAACCCGAGAAAGCCATGAAATCCCAGGAGCCAAGCGGAACAGCTGGGCTTTTTGGAGACCGAAATCTATGAGACGCTGGTCGAAGAGACCTGGGACATGGCTTTTTTTCGAACGCTGAGAGAAACGAAAGGGGAATCATGTGATTTCAATGGGATTGAGTGGGATTTCAATTGGATTTCAATGAAATTCTGTTGGATTTCGTGGGATTTCGTGGGGAAAACCGTTGGGAAAAAAGACTGACAAAGTGGAGAAACACCATGGGTTTTTAGCAATTGGGATACACCTTGGAGCGCAGTGGGAGGTGGGGGGTGGGAGGTGGGATCAAATTCACCCAGAAGGGAACATTTATATATGATGTGTTTTGTTAAGCTGTATTTAATATATGAATTCTGAATACACAATACATGGTTTAAAAGCAAAAACAATATTAATGAATAATTACATTTTTTTAAATATAATGTGTATCAATGTATGTTTTAGTATGGCCAACTTCGACCAAGTTTTGTCGGTCTGCCAAATAGGCTTGCGCATAGTCCGGCCTGTGGAGAGCGCTGGTGCAACCAGAAGTCACATTTAGACCGCCACAATGATGAGCTACTGGTTCTGGAAAGGCTCTGTGCTTGTGATAAACCGACTGATAACAACATCTATCAAAAATCAACAACAGCCCTAGTGACTAGCCCTAGTGACTAGCCCTAGTGACTAGCCCTAGTGTATCCTAGTTAAATCATGTTAAATCCCATGGAAATTCCCATTTTTCATCCCCACGTCGGCCGCCATCCTGCCCCAAGGCTTTTCCACTCGACTCGCTCCCGTGTCTACCGTCGGCTGGCGGCATGGAGCAGCGCCTGAAACAAAGGGATCATATGGACCTTACAAATCCAAAACCGAAGTTTTTCTAGGGTTTGAAATGGGAATACCCCAGTAGCTGGATGGTTTATTTCATGGAAGAACAAACCCCAATAGCTGGATGGTTTATTTCATGGAAAATCAAATCCCAATAGCGTTTATTTCATGGAAGTTCAAACCCCAATAGCGTTTATTTCATGGAAGTTCAAACCCCAATAGCTGGATAGTTTATTTCATGGAGAATCAAATCCCAATAGCTGGATGGTTTATTTCATGGAAAATCAAACTCCAATAGCGTTTATTTCATGGAAGATCAAATCCCAATAGCTGAATGGTTTATTCCATGGAAAATCAAACCAAAAACACAGGGATGAGCTGGCGGTACCTCCATTTTAGGAAACCTCCATATGGGTTTGTCCGACAATCCCCATGTGTTTTTTTGTCAAACACTATATTATCAACAATTAGATAATGCCACAATTAATCACAATACCTATAATAGAGGCTCCCAGGTCACCACTTTTTTTGGCCTTCCAAAAAGGCCGAATTTGGATCATCGGCCCAGGGTGGTTAAGAACCAAGACGTCAGAACGCGACAAGGCCGAACGTTGTGAAGTTCCCAGAATGGACCGGGGTGAAAGGGGTTCTACAGTTCTGGCCCGAGATACAACTCATTCATTAATGCTCTTAAATGGGGGTATATATACACTCTAAATGATGAGAGAATCTCCGAAAATGTGGATTCCAACAACGATATAGTTGTAAAATCGTGAATCCCTGTTCCAATTCAGCGTGAATTTCATCAGTTGTCTCGACAGAATGATATCCCAGAGAGAGACATGATGGAACCATCCCTTCAACAATCAGCCCCGGTGATAAAAATCCTTATCTTTGCAGCTCAGTATCCAAGTGTTTATCATGTGTTTTTCATATGTAAAATGGCAATGTTGGGGTGTATATAGTACCGACACACACACACACATATATATATATATAATATTGTAAATAAATAAATAAATATATATATATATATATTGTACCATGTTGGGATGTGTATATATATATATTATAGCATTCAGACAAAGTCATGTTGTTGTTGCTGTTGTTTTCCACCAATTTTCTTTTGCAACCAGCAGTATATATGTTCCGTCATTACCGAATCCCAGGATGCCACCGCCGAACAAAAAACTATCCTCACTGGGTGTTGATGAAATCGGGCATATTATATACATCTGGGTAAATTATAACGTGCCAGGCTTTAGACGCCTATTGGACGCAGTTTTGGACGAAGGAGCCAGACCCGCCACCAAGTGACCTTGGGGATATCCTGCAATATGTGCCTAGATATAATATCCCAGCTTGCCCATTAGATGTAAATCTTTGGCACCAAGCCATCAAAGCACTGAAGCCT
>Ga0126342_10011040_pt1 | contig 16144 bp, 11 predicted proteins | sample Cyp1metagenome_FD_92528 | JGI IMG/M metagenome (GOLD analysis project Ga0126342, IMG submission 92528) | Coral microbial communities from Lord Howe Island, Old Settlement Bay, Australia - Cyphastrea 1 metagenome | ecosystem: Host-associated > Invertebrates > Cnidaria > Coral ... | reverse complement strand
GGCGAGGAGTTGCCCTAGGGGTGGCAGAACCCCCTCGCCGTTGGCCAGTCCATCCGCCGGCAACGAGAGCAAAGAAGCCGCGAAGGCGTGCATGCCTGCGTGGGCGAGGATGGCTGACCAACGCCACACATCCAACATTTGGGGCCAGAAGCTTGGGTTGGCGACCCCGCCCTCCCACCCAGTGACCAAGGGCTCGCCATCCTCGGCTCGCCTTTGGGTTCTCCAGCGTTCGTAGCACAACAGCTGCAAGAAGTAGTGGCCAATCACGCAGGTTTCCTTAGCCGCATTCCTTTGTTACAGGATCTTCAAGCCTCCTGGCTCCTGCTCCTTTTTTGTGCCAGCCCGAGATGCAACTACCAGCTCCGGATGTTAGCGCCCAGTGCCAGCGAAGCCTTCGCCCACTCCCATGATCACGCCATCGCAGGCTGCCTCACCGAACATCTGCAAACGGGACCCGTCCCAGCAACATCCCTTGCCATCGCCCACTTGCCTCTCAGCGAGGGTGGCTTGGGCCTCACAGCAGCTTCTGTCCCAGCTCCGGCAGCGTATTGGGGGTCTTGGGCGGATACACTTCCAGTTCTGCATGGCCAAAACCCGTTGCTCGCAGCCCTCATCACACACCGTCTCCAACACCCAGGGCAAGCACCCCGAGCATTGCAAGCAGCCGCGGCAGCGGCAGAAACTCTCCGCAATCATGGGTGGAACCCGCCCGGATGGCAAGACTTTTCCCCCGGAAGCGCCCCACCACCGCCACAGCAACAGCACGAAGGACCCCGAACTCGGGGATGGCAACAGCCTGCCACAGTGTCACTCCACCAAGCCTTCCGGGCAGAACTCCAGCAAGCATTGCCGCCAGCCAGCCAAGCTCTCCTCGAATCCCAAAGTGGGCCGTATGCCAGCAGAGTTTTCACCACCGTCCCTGTCCACATATTCTTCAGAGCACTTCCGCCTCTTACTCCTCCGGCAACCCCGCCTGCCCTTGCCATTGTCTGCACGCTCTTGTCGATGCCGTCGCACTCTTGACCCTTTGGGCGACCATCGCTCGGCCTGTGCGCAATCTGTGCTCCTACGCAGTTGGGGGGGGACCACTGGAGCGAGCAGCAGCTCGGATTTGCCGCGAAGCGGGTGCCCGGGTGACCACCAACACGAGGGTGGCAGACTTGAACATCCCCAGCGTCCACCGTTTGGATGACCGCCGGATCGAGGTCATAGCCAATGGCTTGCCACTTTTGGGGGGGTGCCAGCTGGCTGTCGACACAACACTGGTTTCTCCTCTCACACGGGAAGGGAAGGGCAGCCCCGACGGCGGAACGGGAGGTATGCGGGGGCGGCTTTGCAGAATGCCCGCCGCAACAAGGAGCGAGTTTACCCCCGAACTCGTTGCCAGTGGCCGTTGCCGTTTAGTGGTTTTGGTCTTAGAAATTGGCGGTCGCTGGAGCCAAGAAACGTGCACCTTTCTACGCCTCCTCGCCAGTCACCGGGCAAGACAAGCCCCACAAATCCTCCAACAAGCGGTGTCCACAGCTCTCCTGCACCGCTGGTCTGCCATGCTGACTCACGCAGCAGCTACTGCTTACGCAGCATCCCTGCAAGGCTGTGATGGTGCCAGTGAAGCCAACCTCGAGGGCACTCCACCCTCCTTCAGCGAGCTTCGCCCAGACCCCGCCACCGGATTTTGCCACCTGGGGACAGACCAGGTTAAAAACTGTCAACCTTGGACTTGTGGCACATCTGGGGACAGGCCAGAAGAAAAACTGTCTCCACTGACCGAACTTCTGCAGCATCAAGCCACGTAGGATCTCCGCACTCCCTGATCAACTGGTTCCCTCCATTCTCGATTGATAGCCGGCTCCACTCGTGATGGTTGTCATAATACCAGGCTCCAATCGATCCAGAGTAGGGCACGTTGTGATGGCGGAGCAGTTGCCCAGAAAGGTTGATGAGGCCCTCATAGTTCACAAAAGGGTGTGCATGAAATGCTATAGCCACCCATACCGAGCTGAGGTGTTTCAGATACGATCCCAGCACATGCCTGAACCTTCTGCATCTTCTGTCCCAGGGTGCGAATGGGTTGAAGAAGATCTGCGGTCTTCCCCCTCGTCTCCCCCATTCTAAGAGGTATTCTGCATCAAAGGAATGATGGAGGATCCGATGACGTGCAAGGAGACGATGGTCAACAACAGGGTGAAGACGTCGACGTGGACAAGGAAGAGGTTGACAAATTCATGCGAAAAGCGAAAGCAACGGCCAAACGACAGTAGGCCGATGAAGAGAGAACCGAAAAGCAGAGAGAGGAGACAGAAAGAAGGGCAAAAATCCTCTCCCCCGCTGGGCAATTCGACTTGTCCCCGGCTGCATCATTGAATGCACCGCCGAAACCGTCAACGTGGACGCCGTGGACGGGGCAGCTTGAGTCATCGAGGTGGGCATCATCACGCACCTCAAAGCGCGGTACAGCAAGTCCTTGTATTCCTTCATGGTCGACATGGACGCCACGGAATACAATGACAGGATTATCAACCAGGGCAGCATACCTGAGTTTGATGGCTACTGCCCTTACCTCCGGACAGACAAAAAAGGTGAACTGAAACCACCAACAGAAGGGGGTATGAAGGCTCTATTTGCAAACGAGAAGTCCAAAGAGGGTGAAATTGGGGGAAGAGACGAAGAAGTTAATTTTCGATCAACAATTGGCACGCGAATTTTGTGCAGACTGATGAAAGATGTGGTCAAGACGGGCATGAGACCAACGAACTTCAACTCAATGTTTGCCGACGACCTTGATCTCTGTGACAAGGAGAGAGAGGCAATCAGAAAAAGGAGTTCATCAATGGTGAGGAAGTTGATCCTTGGAACATTCGGCGTGAGAAGCTATGACTACTTCCGGACCAAGTACTCATTGGAGGATCACCTGCACATCGACCCGGTCTCCATTTTCTGCGCGGTAGTGAAGCAGGTCAGGACCTACTCCGGATCATTGATGCTGGTGAACCAAGGGATGCAGCTGCCGGACCAACTGATGGAGCAACACGAAGCAAAGCAGCGATCAGCCATGAAGAACGAGCATCAGATGATAGGAACGCCACATGAACTTCATGCGCGCCATTGCTACCAGTGGCTACGGGACAGCCGATGCCTCCAATTCAGCAGCTACAGGAGCTTTGAAGAAGAAGAAAACTCGCAAAGCGAAGTCGGGCTGAGGATCGACCCGAAGATCACCTGAGAGAGGCACTTGAGAGCTTCAAGCTCCAAATTTGTGAAAAAGACCGGGGTGAAACCACCGTACCAGCTTTCCAACTACATAATGTTCACCTCTGATTTATCAACTGGCCCCCCCCTCCCCTCCTCTCTTTTCCCTAAATAAAGTTAAAGGCCACCATCAAAATTGTTTGTATGTAAAGGTTTTCAATTATATACCACAATTTAAAACGATAAAATAAAAATGATTTTTTTAAACAAGGAATCCAGCACTTGTTTTAGTCTTGATTTAGTATTCATGTCATGGATTTAGTATTGATTTAGTATTCATGTCATGGATTTCGTATTGATTTAGTATTCATGTCATGGAATTGGTATTGATCTAGTACTCCTGTCATGGATTTGGTGCTGATGTAGTATTCATATCATGGTTTTATTATTGATTTAGTTTTCATGTCATGGATTTAGTATTGATTTGGTATCCATGTCATGGAATGAGTATTGATCTAGCACTCCTGTCAGGGACTTAGTATTGGTTTAGTATTCATTTCTTGGATTTAATATTGATTTAGTATTCATGTCATGGATTTAGTATTGATTTGGTATTCATCCACATGAGCCCGATCAGCCACACCAGCCATCAACAGCCATCAGCAGCCATCAGGACAGCAGGATCAGCAATCATGTGGTACATTAGGTCCATGTGCTTGCTGCTGCCAGCTGCTGCTGCTGCTGCTGGTGGTGGTGGTGGTGGTGGTGGCTGTGCTGGGGCTGATCCCCTTCAGCCCTGGCATCACCTTGCAGGATCAGAGTTGGATCAGATTCTGCATCCACCAGAGAAAAAGAAGGAAGATAAAGGGAAGGAAGATGAAGTGAAGGAAATGAAGTGAAGGAAGATGAAGGGAAGGAAACTGAAGGGAAGGAAGCTTAAGAACAATGAGTAGTTGGGGATCAGTTTCACATGAGGTTTCCATTAGGCAGACCAGTTTCACATTAGCTCACATGAGCATTTTGCTCAGACATTAGAGTTTCAGATCAGTTGGACATGAGGTTTCCATTAGGCAAACCAATTTCACATAAGTCTCACATGAGCATTTTGCTCAGAATTAGAGTTTCAGATGGTGGTGGGCAAATGGCAGAATGGTGATGGGATGGCATGAGTAGGAGCATCCAGGGGGATAGGATTGAGAAGGATTTCATAGGAGGAGAGGATTGAGAAGAAATTGATAGGAGGATAGGATTGAGAAGAAATTGATAGGAGGATAGGATTGATCATGCAGCCTTCCATGTAGCTTTCCATGCAGCCTTCCATGCAGCCATCCATACAGTCCTCCATGCAGCTGCTATCAGCATCAGATCAGAGTAGTGACCAGCATCCATATCGAGACCACCATCAGTTCCTTGAATGAAATGAATCTTTTTTTCCCCACATTGACGTATGGGGTTTTTGTTTTTAGTTCTGTATCCGCTCCGTCCTTCAGTAGCTTGATTCAGGGTCAGACTCAAATCAGTGCCAGGCACTTCATGGGGGGTACCCTAGCTTGACCATTGGACATTGAGATTGATTTTGGATAATTAGGTTTTACACAAAGGATTTGGATAGAAAGAGCATTCATCATTTTTGCAAACTTGAAGCCATCAAGGTAAGATCTAATGAGCTGGCCTTATCACTTTAAACCATTGGAAGCTTACCTCAAATAAAGCTAATGAACCGCAAGATCAGGGATTGCTAGGCCTTAACTCTAGTCAAGGCCCAGCTTTATTTGGGGATAAAGCGGTGGAGCTATTTCAATCAGCCAGCACCCTTCTGCAACAAGGACACAGATCCAGCTGCCATCATTGCAAGAGCCAAGAGGCAGGCAGCTCAGATTTTGCATGATGCAGAGCGGAAGGCTAAAGCATTGTCAGTTTCAAAGCAGATTGTCAAGAAGCCTTCAGATCAGTTCAAGACACCAGACAGACCAACATCCAGCGTAGTTTCACCAGTTTCAGGATCATCATCCAAACCAAAACAATATAGTTTGGTGATTTTTTTTTGGCACAGCCAAGCAGAAAGAGGAAGCCAGCCCCATCCTTGCAGAGAAAGAGACCAAGGCATCTCCAAGAGTACAGCAATCAAAGGCAATGAAAGATTTAATGAAAAAGAAAGAAGAATATTAAGAATTATTGGAAGCACAGCAGCTTGAGAATGCAGTGGATGAGACAGATGACTCTATCAGAAAAAGACAAACAAGAGGAGGCAGACAACCCAGGAATGATAAAGGCAGCACCCTGACCACACATTCCAGGAGGAAAGAGGGAGCAATCAAAAGAAAGATTGAGTTTGGAGCATATGAGAAGATGAAGATCTGTGATGAGATTGAGCAGCAAAGGGTGTCCTTCTCAAGGGAAGATGAGCCCTGGGCCCATTCGAGAAAAGTATATGGGGTTACAGTTCAAAGGCTGAAAGATATCTATGCCAAGAGAGAGCAATGGATGAGGCTTGTCAAAAGCAACAATCTAGGTGCCAATAAAGGAACAAAGAAAGGGAAGAGGAGGAAAGCCCAAAATGCAAAGATGAGATCTGCTGGAGGTGGGAGAAAAAGAGAGTATCAGCAGATCAGCAAGCTCAAGGGATGGCTGCAGCAAGAAAGGTCATGTGGCCACAACATCTCAAAAAGAGAGTTGTTGCAAGAATTCTGCTGCTACTTGGTTGAGCATGCCAAAGATCTTGTGAGCCAAGCTGATGAGGTGGCAGCATCAGGCAACCCTTTGATGCAGGCCAAGGCGAAGCTGATGAGAAAAGAAGCAGATGCAGCAATGGAGAGGAAGAAGAAGTTGATGGATGGGAACACGACCTATGGCAGGAACTACACAGACAAGCTTATAGGATGGATATCAGCATCCTACATGCAGAAGGAGCAGTCGCATAAGCCGTCTCCCATTGAGTCAAAAGTCAGGGCTCAGCTGACCTATCAAGCATTGACAGGCTCATCTGGTTGATGGGAGCAGGTGGCGAGGCAGCTTTGGAGGAATCAGGGTTGGTTTCCAGTCCAGCAGAAGTGATTAAGGCAAGGAAGAACCTTTGCATCACTATGTCTGATCAAGTTCCCATGTGGGGCAAAGCTGTGAGTCAGAAGATCATTTTTGCAGAGCATGAGCTTGCAGGATGCAGGTACCAAGATGCAGTGAATTTCAGAGAGATCAGGGAGGAAATTGCATCAGCTCAAGCAACAGTGGCAAACAATGCGGTGCAAATCATCACAGCCTCTGATGAGACAGGTCTGAAAAAAGTTGCAGGCATGAGGACGATGTCTGCAAACAGCTATGATGAGAAGTACAGGCTGACATATGAAGCCAGACAGAAGACTTACAACATTGTTGGTGAAGGCCCCTTGACAGGGGAAGTGGCCAAAGGCTTGCTTGTCTTTGGAGGCCAGCATGCACGATTGAGCAATGTAGATGAGCAATGCAAGTGGATAGAGACAGAGGAGTTCCTGATTGGAGACAATAAGGTGCAGCATGAGGCAGGCACAGTCTGCAACGTCATGAAGCCCTTTGTGAAGCTCAGGAATGAGTTTCCAGGCCTCTTTGAGAAGATCTCCATCATGACTCAGCCTGCAAGCAACTGTGATGGAGTGTTGATGAAGTGGATTGCAATGGAGCAAGCCATGCAGGAGCCAGCAGGAATCGCAATCAAAGATTCATTTGCTGCAAATTTTGCAGCTGAGACAGAACAGGCAGAGCACATTTGCAACATAGCGTCAGCTCACATCTTAGGTCACATGACTGCCCAGTTGCAAGTCACAGACACAGACTTTGCACGAGCTTTTAAGCACAAGTTCAAGAATGAGTTGGATGAGATGAGGAGGGATTACAAGAAGGAGAAAGGCACTGAGAAGGGATTCAGCATTGGCTATGAGCAAATCATCAGAGCAGCAGTATCCAGCCAAGACTACATGGAGGCCATGAAGGAGAAAACCAATTGGGTGGTGGAGGCAGCCATCAGAAATGGTTTAGTGGCATACAGGTGCAGCCCATCAGGTGAGTTGAAGAAGATCACAGATGAGGAGTGGGCATGCAAGACGGGAACAAGGAGGATCCCATCAGACTGGCTGGAGAAAAGGTACTCATGGCTGCAGGATGGAGTTCCATCAATACCAGACTTCAGCTTGAGTCGAGATGCAACATGCATCACAGACCTCATCAGCTGGAGCAATGCTCATCCAGTTCAGGATGGAGAGGAGGAAGAGCATCAAGTTCCGGCAGAAGATGAGAAGGAGCATGCAGAGAAGGAGCATGAAAGCAAGCATGAGGTGGAGGCAGCAAAGGAGAATCAAGAAGTTGATTTCACAGACATCAGCGATGAGCTCCTCCTGCCATGCAACAACAGCTTGTTTTATTCATTGAGCCCCTCATTGAGAAGAGAGTTTTATAGAAGGAAGATGTTGGATGAGTCATTTGGCAGCCTTGTATATAAGAATGCAAGGGCCAGAGAAGAGATGAGAAAGAGAAGTGTAGTGAGATCAGCTGCAAGGAAATGGTTGAGCAAGAAGCTGCTGTCCTCCATAGGCAAGCAAGAAGCATTAGGCCAAATCCAGGCCAGAAGCAACAACAAGAAGAGGGTTGGCAAGAGGCTGTTGAAGAAAAGCACCAAAGCAAAACCATCAGCAAAGACAAAAGCGAGTTTGAAGACTAAACCATCAGCAAAGGCCAAGCTTCTGAAGAAGGGCCGCATGAAGAAAAGTACTGATGGAGTTGGTAAAAAGCTGCTGGCCAGTATGAAGAAAGACATGCAGCATACAGAGCATGCAGATGAAGAGAAGCCACCATTGCCACCACCATCAGAACATCCTTTGATGGGCCTAGAGGTAAGAGTCACAGATGAGCAGGCTGGGCCCAAATCTTTTGGAAAGACAGGGGCGTTGAGCAGCATCAATGAGCACAAGGCCACTATTTTCACAGCCAGTGGCACCGTCAGCTGTGGCACAAGCCGCATTGAGGAAGAAAGAGCAGAGTGGAAGAAGCCAGTGCAACATAAGCAGTTCAACTCCTTGAGCAGAGCAGTGATGCAGAAGATTTTGGAAGCCATGGCTTGTTTCCCCCAGCCCTTTGTCGAGTACTCATTGAATGGGTATTGAGAAGATGAGCATTTAGTTGCAGCTTGGGAGTGGATGAGATACAGCCTGAAGATTCCCGATGAAGTGCAGATGCTGGATCCAGCTTTGGTGGCCAGATTGAGCACCACTTTGACCAGTGAGGATGAGGAGACATTTCAGCATCCCCAGGCAAGCATTTTGAGCTTTGCACCAGGTGTGGAGATGCTCCTTTGCCCAATCCAGGGCCACACTCCTGCACATTGGACATTGCTTGTGAAGGATTCATCAGGCTGGAGATACTATGAGACTTTGAGCACCTTGCACAAAGAGTGCCATCAGAGAGCAGTTGCTTTGATCAGCTTGTTTGATTCAGTGGACAAAGATCAAGTCCAGCTCCAGCGATGAAATCACATCAAGCAAAAAGATGCAGATTGTGGCCGTTTTGTCAGTGCGTACATGGAGCAGGAGGCATGCAGAAGCACATCAAGTCCAGCCAGCAGAGGCTGGCCAGACCAGCTGCAGAGTGATTGGAAGATCAAGCTGCAGAAGCTTCAGAAGGCATTGCAGGGAGAGTTTGATAAGCTGATGAAGGCCAAACATGAGGCTGAGAAACAAGCAGCATCTTTGAAGAAAAAGCAGGAAGATGCACATACCAAAGCATCAGAGAGACTGAAGAAGTTGAAAGATCACAAAAGTGCAGCCGCATTAGATGCCATAGCCAGCATGACAAAGCATTCCCAGTACTTCAGAGTCAAGGATTTATCAGACCATGCAGTTTATCAGATCCAGCGTGCAGAGGAGAAGCTGACAAGATGTGGAAGCTGCAGGTATCAAACTGGCTGCTTGAGATGTGATGCAGCCAAAGCCCTCAGCTACCACATCAGAAATGAAGCTCAGAAGGCCAATAAAGTACCAAAGTGGGAAGGACCAGGGCTGAAGGGGATGGTGAGTTTTTCTGCATGTTTTTTTCTGAATATTTGGTGCTAGGAGGGGTGTTGTTGGTTGTGGTGGTGGTGGTAGTGGTGGCGGTGGTGGTAGTGGTGGTAGTGGTGGTGGTGGTGCTGCTGCTGCTGCTTGCTCAAGTGGAAGCATCAGGAGAAGAGAAGGAAGAGGACTAAATCAGAAGCAGCATATAGGATAAGCACCCAGTTGGCAGATGAAAGCCACCTCAAATAAAGCTTGGACAATATTTTTCAGCCCCATCTGGGCAAGGGTTTAGGGCCAAAAAAGTTTACTTTATTTAGGGGTCATTTATTTTTTGTTTTGGGAGTTTGGTTAGCTTTATTCAGGGTCCATTTATAAATCGTAGGTCAACATTATCTTATTTAGTGCACGAAGCGTTTGGGAAGCAGGTACGTCCTTCGACGGGCCTCCTGATCAACGCATAATTCGGGGAACCATGCTAGTCCGTTGGCTAACATGGGGAACCGGGTAGCATTAGATCGGTAGTTGTGTCTTGGGGAAGGCAGAAGGTATATACCAATTATGACTAATTGAGGTAGGGCATTTAAATCCTGGCATTTGCTCTCCTGCGCCCGATTTCAAGCATTCATCGGGCGTGGGGGATGTGAATGTATTGCAGACCAGGTTAGCCCTAAGTAGATGCATGTACAGATTGGACACAGCCGCCAACCGCCAGCTGACAACTCTCTACGCCCGCTGTTTGGCTCAAGCTTACCGATCGCTACTCAAGGAAAATGGCGCGCGCTGCAACGGGCATTTGAGCTTTAGCGGGCTCTTACCAACTACTGTTGTACCACGAAAGGTCACGGAGTGCTAACACAATTGCACCCATTCTCATGTAATCATATGCTGTATTCTGTATTGGTATTTGCTGCCGATTACCCGGTATTTTGCCACAGGAAATATCCATTGAACATCTGATCTGAAACTTGGACTGCCCTTTGCTCATGTTTCAGCGGTGGGACTTAAATCTGATCGTTTTTGTGTTACTGTAATTTATATGAACGCACATCACTTGGCACGCGTTCCAAAAACTTTGGCCACTGCAGGAACAACCCAAATAAACCAAGAATGCTTTGGCAACTGCAATTTGGCAAGAAACACTTGCAACACATCCCAGATGTACGCACACAGACACTTTAACCTGCAATTTTTTTTTCTCAACCCACAATAGCCAATGGGTTGCTGCAGACGCATTGATATCACGTTGGGAAGCGGACGTCGTTGAACACTTTTTTCTCGCTGGATAGACACGCCCAAAAACATCTTGCAGTAAAATGAAGGTCGTTTTTTGTTTCCTTCTGTTCCCTTCCAAAGACGAGTAACTCTGCAGAATGCATGCGTGAATATATGAACATTTTTAGAGGATTGAACGAAATCAACCGCCACGACATTAATTTCAAGTGGATTTTGCAATCAATTTGGTTGGTTTTTCATTGTGTTCAACCAATGGACATGCCGATGCCATGTATGGTTTCAGGCATCAGCATGGGTCGGGGTTGGGGGATGCACCAGCCGGAGTTCTTCAAACGCCGAGCGCTGCAGGGAACCAAGACAGAATGAACATTTCCACTCCAAGTGGCATTTTGGTGAGTTTTGTCTTGAGGTTCCATGAGGTTCCATTGGTCATACAGTTGAGCAGTTGCTGATATTTTGTGTTCTTTTCCGGCCAATCGAGTGACACTTCATTCTGCGTTCAGGTGGTTTGTAGTGGACAGTTGAGAGCAGATTGTGGCTTCAATTTGATGTAATGATGACGTTACAATTAGGATCGACACCTTTATAGGGTGTACATTAATTTGAGGTTGCCCGTCCCACGATTGAAGTGTTTCGAGGTTGAGAAATGGCGATGGAGTCGGCCTCAGCATTCCATCTTCTGCGTTTGCTGTTTCCACTTGTTGCGTGAATTGCACCAGGCACCAGCTGCCACAACTGCATCAACATTGTCAATCAATGTAGATATCAGCAGGCACTGAACTGCGTTTTTTTGGCACTCCCGAGGTCCGTTGCTGCAGTCCCACAGACCCCACGTAATCACAGTTTGTTATGTTTTCTTTCTTTCGATGTAGCTTGCACGAGAAACAATTTCTTTTGCCCGGAACATTGGCACTCAACAGTTTGGCAAGCTTGTGTTCAAAAAATCCAAGGCGTCCGTCTCCAAGGGGGGCCTTCCGAAGCAGACCAGTGGCTCTGACCCATGCTCAGAATCAGGATGTTTCATGAACCATGGCGCACTGGATTTGTAATATGGTCAGGTAAGTTACGTAGTTTTTTCCCGCACTCTGAGCTTCGAGGCCATCTCCAAAAGCAAAGTGTCCAACTCGACGAAAATCGAGGCTTATTGTGGTTCACAACGTTGCACTATTGCATTTCTTAGTGTATTGCTGGCTGTTTGGAGTTGGAACTTTGGCCTTTTCCCCAGCAGTGTTGGCCGTTAGCGTGGAGGGGTCTCAGCAAAGATAGCGGTTGCGGATGTTCCAGTTCTGGCGATTTTGGGAGCGGTATGGGTTATGGTGCAGGTTCTGGGTGGTTCGGGAGGTTCGGGCATTCCAGGTGCTTTTTGGTGTGGTTTCTGGGTGATTCTGGAGGTTGCGGTGTCGTTCGTTTTCGGGATGTGCCGAAATGGTCATGTTCTTGGCGGTTCCGGGTCGTTTTTGGATGTTTCCTTGACTCCGGTGGGAAGGTGGTCTGTAGTTCCCAGCTGGTTCAAGCGGTTCATTGTTGGAGGTTCTGGTTTGGGTTCCAGTGTCGGTTCTGGGTGGTTCCGGGTTGTTCTGGAGGTCCTTGCTGGTGCGCTGGGATGGTTCCGGAACCACTGGAACTGGGTGGTTCGGGCTGGTTCCGGTGCTGGTTGAGGTCCTGGTTCCAGGGTGGATCAGCTTCAGCGAGATGGGCGTGCATTTCCTACCACCTTTCTTGTTGGGATACTACCTGGCCTTATTTGGCTATAGCCAGATTGGCTTTCTAGGTCCGCTAGCTGAGGTGGTACACGTCTGTTTCTGACAGGTCAAAGCGACAGCTTTGCTTCAAAACCCAACGGTCAGTGGAGATTCCAGATTAACATAGATTAACTGGATCGCCAACATGATATTGAAACACACTGGAGTGACTTGCTCTGAGCGACCAAGGTTGGACTGGACCGGACTGGACATAACCTGTGCAAGCAGGAATGCTTACGATAGTGACATATTGACCACGTTCCGCATACTTCACGGAATGCAAGGAGATGTGGACGTTGCCAAGACTCAGTTTTGCAGATGCCACGCCGCTGGTTTTCCGAATCTTCGACACTCTTGTTTTTTGTGTGATCATGGGAGGCCACTGCATCGAGAACCAGGAATACCAGCATAGCTCCAAGTACTCAACGTTCTTTGTGTTTGCATGGGTGCAGATTTTTTTTCTTTGTTATCCTTGTCAATCCTGACCGGCAGATGATAGGCTACTGGTCATCGCACCGTTTTGTGCAAAGGCGGTGGAGATAGTGGTGTGGCGCAGGGTGGTCGGATGCTGATCTATTGCGATGGCAAGAATGTCGGGCAGCTCCAGCTGGGATTTGGGCACAGTCGCGTCCCATGCCACGGAGGCAAAGATAATTGAAATATATTCAAGCAGATTCAAGCAGGCAAGTGCACAGATACATTATATAATATTTATATATGATTAATTATTTATGAATTTGTATGCCACGTAGCTGAAGTCTGGGATTTAGATGTGTCGCAGTATTTATCGCAATGCTGGATGTATATCCTTAGTTTGGCTCGTATACCAGTCAGGTGCATATGTGCGTTGCCGTAGTGGGTGATCAGGAAGTTTGGTGATCAGTTTCTTTCATTCCGCTGTGACTTGCCCTTTGGACTACCGGTTGTTGTTTGAGGTGACGCCGCGTAGCTTGGTTCCATCACACTACCAGAAGATTCCAGGCGCTGGAAGGATTGAAAGGAACATGGGCCACATATGTGACATGGGCGACAAGAGAGTAGCATTTTCAGACACAGAAATTAGAGAGTCAAAATAGATCCAGCCATCGTGCAGAAAATCATTGCAGCTTTGAGGCGATGCGACGAACCTTGATGGGCTGGGGAGCTTAAATTTTCTCCTTGCTATCTTCAATACTACTTGGTTTGCAAACAAGACATCCAGAGTTTGCTCGGAATTTCAACATCAGAATCCACTTCAAGTCCTGCCAAGTTGCTTCCCGTTGACTAAAGATACTCAGGATCCTTGGTGGAGCATCCTTGACCGCGCAGGAGGATTGGCAGTGGAGTGATTTTTTCCGCCAGTTTCAGTGTAGCCCACCGCAGAAAATGTTGAAGTGGAGAAAAAAGCTTCTGGTGAAGAGCAGTGAAGAATAGTGAAGAATGGTAGAGATAAAGAGCAGTCCAGCAGTTCCTGGTTCTAAATGCTGCTTTCATGCAACATGACAAATCGACAAAGCCAATAGTGGCAGTATCGTGGCGGTTCTTTCACAGGCCGTGGCCTTACACGGTGGCACATCCGTTTCAGGAGGAGAAACCTGCTGTGCCGGAGAAATTGCCACCAACAGCTGCCGAGATTAAGGTGGGCACTGTGTCGGTGATGTCACTCTTTCCTTTTTCTTGATTTTCTGAACGCCAATGAAAAAACAAACAGGGAGAATGGGTCAGTTTGGTTCGACCTTTCCCTTTTCGTTAGGATTTAGCTCCGGGTTCGTTCAAGAGGAATCGCAGCCAGGCCAAGGCGCCAAAACAGGCGACGCTGATGAAAGACGAATTGGAGCGCAGCATCGACATTGCCAGGCCCCAAGGATGACCTGCGGCTTGTGCAGTGTCAAAAAACGGTCATAAGTCATATGGTATTCAGCGGTATTAATATGGTTATCTCATGTATACTGCAGATCTGCCGAGGTCCTGGGTGAAACTGAAACTGAGACACTGTTGTCCTTCCCATCTCTTTGTGTCTCACTTGACAATGCACTGTCTGAAGCTGAGATGGTCCCTGCTTTGGCCCTTCATAGCTGAAAAAAAATACAGTTTCGTTGGTTGGTCGCAGGTTGCATTTGCATTATATAGCTTGACCACTTGTCTACTTGTTTGGGCTGGAGAAGCGACATCATGTTCGGCTTCCAAAGCTTAGGTCCAGTTCGGTTGCAGCTCGGAACAAGGTGGCATGGCACATGAAATCCATGGATATTGGTCCTGTTTCTAGTCTGTGAATGGAATTTGTGGTGGGACCCGTCCACAATGGTGGCAGTGTGTCTTCTGTGTCCCAGAGCTGGGCTCTTGCAGAGGCATATGATGACCTGTGTGCGTCAAAGGCGGACAGCACAGGGCTCAGATCCTGGTCCAATGTGCCGACCCAAACTGGAAGGCCTCCTGAGTGGCACTCTGCGCTTCGATGCTTTGATATGCATCAATGGAATCTGGGGGTTCTTTTGCATTGCATGCAGACATGAAGTGAACTGAGATCACTGAGGTGACCAATACAAAGAGCAACATGCACAGACGATGAATCAGCAGCTGGCCTAGTTTTGCTCAGAGTGTCAGCACCCGTGGCAGTTGGCTTTCAGATGGCTGGCCAGCCGCGTGATCAGAAAGAACCAAGAGCAATGCTGTCGTACTTTGTCACCACTTGTCATCATCCTTTTCCAAACCCCTTTCCTGGACTTGCAGTCAGTGACCACCTTTTGACCCGATTTCACCGCAGGCCGCATAAGAGCAAGGAAGTCTTTGCAGCCGCCCCATCGCAGGAGCATGCAGAGGTGCTAGGGGAGACCTGGAGATCAGCAGTGGTAAAAGGTCCGCATACAAAGGCACCCAAAATGGAGGGGAAAGATTTCCAGAGTGACAGAGATGATCCTTAGCTCAGAATTTCCAGATATCAAACATTTCGATGTGTCATGACACGACATATGTATTTCCATGTAGATCATGTCAGGGCTGCTGCGGAATGTCATGGAGATGCTTATCCATGCAGAACTCGACTAGGAACATGGCCGGTGCCCTGCGATGCTACCGGCGCAGGTGAATGTCACCGGGTGGGACATACATGCCGGGCACCCACAGCGGATGAATAATGTTTGCGCAGGTGGCTGTAGTGCAATTGTTTTGGGTATTTCTTGCATGACATTTGATAAATGGTGACTGCTGAGCATTTTGTAAAATTGCTGTTCTTTCCTTTGCATCGGTGCGTTGTTATGAGCAATACGTAGTTGCTCAATGGAATGCCCCAAACATATTAGTATACACACACATATATAATATATATATATATAGATATACATATACATATTAGGACCCTGAACCCGCCAGAGCTTTCCTGTGACTTTCCAGCGGCTGTGCTATTTTGTCTTCAAGCTGAGGATGCTTTCGCGACGGCTCCAGTGCCAAAGCATGAGCAGATTCAGCAGGCAATCGATCTGGGTTCGCAATTCGCTGCGCACTGGGTGATGCAAACGGAATTTTGGCCTGGGGTTTAAAGTCTTGGTCAGTTGATTTGGTTTGATCCAATGAAGTGCCGCTTAAAATGCTATCCGTTGGGTGTGTGGAAAGTATGGCCGGAAGCGTTGTAGTCACTGTAGTCCAATTAAGCCAACATGTTGAGCGCATATGAAGTCCCAACAAGGCTACCCATCTGGGCTGCAGGCCTGCGAAAAGGAGTCGCAAGCAGCTGTCAGCGTGGCGGTGAGTGACTCCAGACAGGGGTCAGGGCGGGCTGCGCAAGTGCATCACAGGTCAAAGTTGGTTGAACAAATAGATGCAGCGTGTGGATGTATTACACACAGATGATATATATTATATATATACATACTGGGTGAAAGCCCTTTCTTGTCTCAGATAGCACTTTGTTGTCTCATCTCGGTGTGCCATGCGGAGGAAGTGACACAACCACTGGAATGAATTACTACATGATTTGTTATTTGGTATGAT
>Ga0126342_10011039_pt1:0-15000 | contig 16144 bp, 15 predicted proteins | sample Cyp1metagenome_FD_92528 | JGI IMG/M metagenome (GOLD analysis project Ga0126342, IMG submission 92528) | Coral microbial communities from Lord Howe Island, Old Settlement Bay, Australia - Cyphastrea 1 metagenome | ecosystem: Host-associated > Invertebrates > Cnidaria > Coral ... | reverse complement strand
TGTGTAACACTCATGGCACGCCTCCACGTTGTCCCCAGCGTCGGACCATACATCATAGCAGCCACGAAGCCAACAGATCACAGCAGATGTCACGTCCTGCGGTGAGAGATGATGTTGGTAAGGAAGATTGGATGGAAGCATGGTCCCCGGTTGCCAGGGGTCACATGTGTGAGACATCAATGCAGCAACCAGCCAAGAGGCCAACAGTCCGTAGCATTGAACGTCTCTGTTGTAACGAAATGCACAGCCATTTGCCAGCGTTCTTGACCCCAAGAAGCGAGATCGAGTTCCACCGTGCAATTCCTTGTACTTGCCAGAAGAAACAAATGTCACAAGAGAAGAAACTTGCTGCAACAGGCAGGAGCTAACATACGCAATCCTCCTTGCACAACGTCTTACAAAATGCGTTCCCCAAACGAGTTCTGAAAAAAAAAACAGGCATTTGCGAAATGTTGTTCCAAATTTGCATTTGTGCTGGATCGGATGTTGGACAAGACTTGCAGGCTGCAATCGACTGGGAAAGCCAAACTCGGTACAAGCAGGGAAACTAAATAACATGTTTTTTCCTTGGGCTTGCCTGCGCAAAAGGCAATCCCCCACAAGTCGCAGAAACACGTCCGAGGCACAGAGCTGATGAACCAGGGTACCTTCAGCAACCTGCTTCTTACTTCTTTCTGCCAGCAGCGTCTGTGTCAGCCAATCACCTGACAGCCAAGAGAAGTGAATCAACGATGGGAATGTGGAAAATGTGTGAGAGAGTTGTGGAAGATGATGTTCACAAGAAGAGGACATCTGGCCTAAGACTAGAATGCCGAAAATCTGCAATCATGAAGCAAAAAAAACGAACCATTCTGTGGGTCATTCCAATTGACACTGGTCAGAAAAAACGTCGTGAAGTTGCCTGGGATTTGCACCAAGGAACTAAAGTGCACGCTTCTGAGGCAGGTTGTCAGCATTGCGACTGTGAACACCACTCTTGGCTGAAAGCCTGCCAACAGGCAACTTCGGACGAATAACGATTGACCCACCTGGTGGCGTATCAACAATGGACATCATGGGTTGAGAGAGCAATCGAGTATGATTGCTATAATGTGGCACTGCTTCTCTCGTGACCAAGTAGCATCGTGGCTATCTGATTGAGGCGTTGCTGGTAACAGAATTGGATTATGTATATATACTAATGGTTTCCCACTGAGAAAATAAGCAATTGTAGGAGGAAAACTGGTTTCCCACTGTCGTTTCAATATCAGCATGAGCGTCTACGCATGAGACATGACATCAAAAGCAGTGATAAAACGTTCACCCCATCAATGTGAATATGACCATAATGGATTCCTGCACCAATCATTCCATTATCAACGCGCTTTTTCCAAGAAGCCTCTGGAGGCTTAGGGTGATCCCATCATCTGTCTTCGTTGGAGTATGCACCTGCGAAAAAACATCAAAAGGCAAAGAACGGGAAAACACAAACATATGATGGCGGCACGTTCAATGCCATGGGATAGGCAGAATACACAGGACGAGACATCCGGAATGCAAGATCCAGCACATGGCCTGCAGCATCGGCAAAGCGCTGGTGATCCCAAAACTTTGTCCACGCAGCGTATAAAATGGATTGAAGACCTATCAACAGCGGCAACAGACTGTTAGACGATTAATGATCCGCGACTGACAGTTTAGGACGGAAAGATCAACGTGAATTATACCGCCGGACTGGAACTTAGAACCATAGCCCGGGCTTCCAAAATGGAGACCCCCAACTTAGAATGACGGGTTTCCCCACCCCGAAAAGGAGGTGCTTAGAATGACGTCCGCTGGACATCGCTGGACTGGTTCTGGTCCTAGGTTATTGCTTCTGATCAAAAACGCCCTGCTTTTACACTAAAATCATCTAAAAACGACCGCATAATGAGATGTGGTGGGAGCCTTTGTGATCCCATTGCCTTCATTGCCTTTCATATTCTACATTCATATTCCTTTCGCTGTGCATTCATACTCCTTACGTTTTGTATTCATTTCTTTTCATATGCTTTTCATTTGCATTCATTTCCTTTCACTTTCTTTTCAATGTCTTTTCATCTTCCGTTCCATTTTGCATTCATTTCCTTTCATGTTCCTTTCATGTTGCATTCATTTCCTTTCATGGTGTGTTCATTTCCTGTCATTTTGCATTAATTTCTTATCACATTTCTTTCATGTTGCATGTATTTCCATGCAACATGTTGCCTGAAGCTTTTGACAACACATTTTGGTGATGCTTAACAACACATTTTGGCCCGCCATTCTAAGTTTGTGACATTTCTGCAAATGTCTGCAGGATTCTGGGGTTTTTTGCCGCCTTCGGGCCCGACTTCTAAATTCTAACCTGCTTGAATTACAGTGAACCCTCGCGGCAAAAAGTGAAAATCGCATGTTGCGAATGATTTTCCAACATGTCATTCTAAGTTTCAGTCCGGCGGCAAATATATATATATATATATATATATCATATTACCGCCAGACTGAAACTTAGAAACTTTCATGTTTCTTCCATTTATCTCTTATTTGCATTCATTCTCATCTCATTTTGCATTCATGTCCTTTCATAGTCCTGTCATTTTGCATTCATTCCCTGCCAGTTTCCTTTCCTTTTGCATTCATTTCCTTTCATATTCCTTTCGCTTTCCTCTTCATTTCCTTTCATATACCTTTCACTTTGCATTCATTTCCTGTGATTTTGCATTTCCATTTTGTCTTCACTTCTTGTGATTTTCCCATCATTCTGCATTCAAATCTTTCATGTTGCAGTCACTTCCTTTCATGTTGTGTTCATTTGCTGCCATGTTGCATTCATTTATTATCACAGTTCTTTCATTTTTGCGTGCATGTCCAGTCAACATGTTGCCTGAAACTGTTGACAACACATTTTGGTGATGAACAACAACACACGCGTGGCCGTCATTGTAAGTGTGTTAAATCCTGGGACTCAAACTGTGCAAGTTAGGGGGGTTTGAAACATCTCGCGGGCCGGCTTCAAAGTTCTAACCTGTTTCAATTACAGTCAACCCTCGCGGCAAAAAGTGAAAATTGAAAATCGACAGAGCTACATAAAGCGCTGCTTTTAGCAACATCAATGCTGGATGCATCAACATCCAACCAAATCTATGAAAGTCAAAAAAGGAAACAGCCCAGTGCACTCGTCAAAACACATTTCGGCATTGAGGCCAGCTCTTCCTCTCTGCCATCCGCGCCGTGTATCGCTGCTGTCGAAGAAGAAGTGTTTCTGCCATCAGTCTGCGCAGGCTGCAAAGGTGGACAGCAGAACGCTACACAACCAGAGGCATCTTGAGATAGAAGCATAAACAGGCTGTCTGTCTGTAAATATCTGCAGTGTGCCTTCCAGGATCTATTTCAAATCCAGCGGTCTGGTACCACTCACAGATAAGTCTGCCGTCCTGGGCTACAACAAGGAAGAGGCAGCAAGGATATGCGCTGACTTGGAAGTCAACACTAACCCAACCTCGTCCTTCGAGCGTGTAGTCACGAAGTTACTAAAGTATTGCATGCTTTTGCAACTCCCATGAATCAATGGGGACAAAATGAGCATGACTTTAGGCAAGCAACTTTGCCTAATGAGCCGGTGCTGATGGCCAGAGAACGACACGCAACCCGATGGGTTGAACTGGCTGCAGCATCAAGAGAGCCCAAGGCTTCACCACGCGTCGCCAGACTGCTTCTGGGGTACGGCATGGCTGAGACTGTGGTATGTTTTGAAGGTAGGTATGCTAGACTGTGGTATGTTTTGGAGGCGAGACTTGCACATGTCAATCCAAAAGTAGACTCTCCAGATTTGAAGATGAAGTTCATTCACTTGGACTTCATTTGACTTCTTCAGGTCGGATTTGTGCGAGGAAGCCCAACGAACAACCCCTGCCGTTGGGCTTCCCCAGACTGCCGCAAAACGGTGCGGTCAAGTTGTTGCTGCCCCTTAGACTGCAAGTTAAACAGTAGTGCTGCTACCATGCCCAACGGATAACCCCAACCGTTGAGCTCGAGCAAGAAACAGGGAAGATGCGTGGGCTTTGGAAGGAAAAACACTTCTGAAGAATCCTTTCAATCATGCAGCACAGTTCTGTCTGTTTACATTGCACCTCACAGGTGGTTAGTGTGGAATCTTAGCACCTGCAGTGAGAGGCTTGGCGCATGTCTGGGCGCCATTATAGTGAGAAAGATCACCATAATATTGGCACTAAGGAATCACACAACCATTAATAGTAGCATTGTACCATGCCAATGACCACAATGACGACAAAGATGACAGCAACGACACCAGAAGCATAATACTACCACCAAACTCACGTTACCTTTGGCTGCCAGAAGCCGCGGCACTTGACCTGAAAGCTAGTTCACATCCATTTCAGCCCGGTACATATTTATATATACACATGAAACAACCGTTAAATGATTTAACAATCAGCCTCCGTTATATCACCATTAACCATATTTTAACCTTTATGTTTATAGTATATACTGCATATGTGTCGGATACTCGTCTTCACCACCCGTCTCTTCTTCCGAAACTTCCTCTGAGAGAAGGTAATTTGCGCCTGGGGAGAGCACCGGGATATCTGAGTGCATCCCATACACCTCGGATAGCAGACATGGAAGCTGAAGATGACCATATCCAGTGGCCAAATCATGTTGTGGACAGCATGTTTCAAATTCTATGTATGAAAAAACCTGGCGTAGATAAATATCAATATTTGGTGCTAATCAATATTTGTTGAATATACACAAGGTCTTCTTGCTGATGGCCACATCGATTGATGAATAATTGATTTGGAATCACCCGCAATAGCAAACAATCCCGGGTTCATGATCTTGAACAGCCATGCGTAAGCCTTAACGATCATAAATCACACCCATCCAAATGTATGTTTGCAAGTAAGTTGATCTTGAGAACAGGCGCAACACGTCAGAGCAGCTGCATTTTCCTGATAAGATCCATTGCTGCCTCTGCTCTGGGTTCTACTGGCTTCTTGTCTTGATGACAGCCATCCATGCCTGCATCTGTCTTTCCGCCAAGGTCCGCAAAGGCGCTGACATCTGATCATCATCCACGAGTTTCTTCAGGGATTTGCCAAGGCCGTGTTTGTGAGCCTCTGCCACGGTCACCTGCAACTTCTCTAGCGATGACACTGCTGAAGATGTGAAGATGAGAAGATGTGAAGATGAGAAGATGTGAAGAGGAGAAGATGTATAACAGACCTAACCATTAGAAGAACCCTGCGCTGCGCCCGGGCGCTGTCGGGAAAAAGCTCTATAAAATGCAAGAGTCCGAACAATGCAGGTTTCCGAACAAAGGCTTCAAGAAAAAGTGTAGCATCTATCCCCTTTGTGATGCGCGCAAAGCTAACGCTAAGGCAGAGCACGAATGAATTACAAACAAGAAAGGCGTCGTCCACACTATAAAGCAGATGGGGTGTATGAATCTCAGGAATGACCTGTGGCTTGTAAAAACAGGTGTTGTCTCCCTGCTTTGCATATATATGACCTTTGTCAGCTCACTCGCAGCCGGCCAAGCGGCGCTTTCACAACGGCATGGATCACAGCCTCATTGTGGTCGTTAGGGACCCAAGCCAGGGCCATTGGTAGAACGGTGGTTCTCCACAAGCCGTTGTGCTGGTGCTTCGCGACCACAGCCAAAGCGAACAGCGGCCACTGGGCTTGATTGACCTTATGGGTTGCATCGGCTACAGCGTACATCTCCAAATTGTTGGCCTTATAGAGACTGCAGACCTCCTGCTTCATGTTGTCAGAGATCATGATCGTGAGTCCTGGATGATTCGTAGCATCTACTTCTCGACATCAAAGTTGAAAGCTGTCTTCTGGGCAATTTTGGTGCTGTGCCAACCTCACGAGTGTGGAAGACCATGGTGCGCTTTGGGGTTGATTAACTTTGTCGGATGTCAAACTAGTCATGGGTCATACACAATCAAACAGTCTTGAATGTTTCGAGTCTCATTGCCCACGGGGGAACCTGATTACCATCCCCATTTGCAACTGTGCTCCCTGACACGAACATGTCAAATCTCCTGCCGACAAGACTCCAAGTCCGCCATGTGGCCAATGTAGCACAAGGGCCCTGCGCTCCGCTGCCTGCAGTCTGCCGCAATCGGCGCCTCCGCGCGCCCTGCAAAGACTCATATGAAGGCATCTGCTCTGGAGCTACGCCGGCTGCAAAAAGCCCCGCCATTGCTCTCATCAACGTCTCATGGGCCTGGTCCTTGGCAAGCTGTCGCGAGGGGTTGCGTCCATCTCCTTGACTGTGCTCCCCCTTGGTTTCCGCCAGCAGCATCATTTCTGAAGTGAGTTGAAGTCGCCAGACCTGACAGGAAACATTGGCGCGAAGCATCTTGTGAGCAAAGTCTGGCTATTTACCACGTACTGACACCGGGTTGATGCTTCAACCATGCAATCGTTTTATGGTGCCACTGACTTGGCTGGTTTTTGAAGGGAACATCCCAAGTACAATTAGCCTGTCACAAAACTTAAGAACTCAAATAGCCTCTATAGACCTCCCCAGCTGCCTTCTTACATTTGCGGTGACCATCGCAATCGCAATGCAACCATACCTTGGCGTTATTCACTTGGACCTTGACTTTGGAGATCTGATGGGCATCGGCCCAGGCATAAGCGAACCGCCTGATACCATCACACGTCTGCCACTGCTCAAGTGTGGCTGGGGATAGCCTCTCCTGCCCGAAACACGTGACATGGCGGCCAACGCCAATGGCTCGGGAAAAAGGATGCATAAATGGCTACCATAATCTTGTACACATCCATCCACAAGGCCTTGCACAAGAGTTGTCCCACAAAACCTTCTGAGAGCTGCAATCATCCAAAAAGCCCTTTGGTGGGCCAAGATCCATAAGAAATCCAAGAGCTCATTCAGGCAAACACAACCCCTCAGTGCAACGCGCCATCCCCTTTTATCAGTTGACGACTGCCACATGGCTCAAATCGCTTGGCTGGCTGGCATGGATGGCAGAGGGTGTTTCGACCCCCAAATCTGCCAGAAGCACAATGACTTGCACTGCCGCCAATTCTGCAGGCTCTCTTTTGAAAGGCGGCCTAACTGGTTCCACACGCACTGTAGGTGCAAGAAGCACTTCACTGAGCAGAATGCGGAGGAGAAGTGATCTCCGCAGCACCAGTGGCGCAGCGTGCTTGAATCTCCAACACTCGAGGCCTGACATTGATGGCTGCATAGAAGATTATCTTAAGGGGGCGGCAATCACAAGTCTCACTCAAAGGCGCCACCGCATGAGCAATGGTCTCTAAGGACCGGTCCCACGCATTGCGCTCATGGCCACCATGCGATGAGCTGCCCATGGAACAAAATACACCATGCGCTTCAGGTGAATGTCAGTGTGACTTGTCGATGTCTCCTGGTCAAAGCCGACATGCCGGGATGAGGTTGCACGTTGCACCTGCAAGTGCATCACATACGACCCCTCACATGCACCTAATCTAACAACCGATCCGTAAACCATCTCCTATTGCACACCTATATAGGTGGAGTCAAAGTACCACATGCCAATTCCGCAAGTCTACTTGGACCACGTTTTGACTGATTTCGGAAAACATTTGTTGGTTCCAAAATCTTCCGCCTATGCAGTTGTAACCACGGTCCTGTGAAGTTCAAGCTGCAAGCTGTGTGTGGGTCATGATAGATCCTTCAGTGACTTCACCATCCCTCAACGTGGCATAGTTAGCCATGATATATAGAAACAGTTGGGATGTAAACCAACCCAAAATAAAGGATCTTTTAACAGCTGGATCTCGCATTGCTCATCTATCATGCCATTACTTGGCCATTAGCATACCAGGATGATACTACTGTCTAAGCCATTAATTGTCAATCATCATCCTGTCTCCCTTCACGCTAGAAGCCTTCTGGTAAATAGCAAGCTCGGGCACCGATTGAGCCACGCGAAAATCAGCTGCACCAAAACCGTGCAAGCTGGTCAATGGATGGCCATGACTCATCGGACTGATGATTTATACACATCTACCTATAATAACTCGACAACATTATTTGGATTATCTAACCTGCTCGGTCCAAGCCAGCCCACCAGTTTTTTGCACCTGAATTATCCACCAAATATCTGCAAATCCGCACCAATCGTCCGCAAAGCATAACATGATCTGGTTAATTGAGAATTTGTTGATTAGATGGTGGGGTTCAACAGCCAAGCACACGCCAGCCTATGCATTATCCATGTAAAATTGCTAAAAAGACCGGTCATTTCGATTGACCATGATTGGCCAGGAGACCTCCGTGCGTATGACAGAGACCATCCCGACCATCCCGGACAAGTGCCGATGCTGATTCGGCCAATTAGATTCTGATTCCTCATGCTGATTTTGCACGCTGATTTGGCTAAAGAGAATCTGATTTGGCAAATCCCCGCTGGATGAGGCTGTAATCGTCCTTGGGAAATGTCATTCAAAAGAGGGAAAATGGGGAGTCTGTGACAGCCATGGATGCCCTTTCCCACTGGGTGGTCTATTAGTTAATAAAAGGATTCCCCCCGTTCAACAACCAATATGTAGAGGATGATAAATCATATACCAAACCGGCCCGATGTATTGTTGCCTAAAGGGACAATATTAGTGAGCATACCATGTTCAGATTGGTTGGTTTGTATCCGTACCATATTTATTGGTCGAATCACAACTCTTGCCAAAGAAGATTATGGTCGTTCCCTTTATAGTAAGAATAATATTAGTACTTCCAAAATATTATTGGTTCCCTAATATTATTCTTACTATAAAGGGAACCACCAAAATATTAGGGAACCCTTCACATCCAAAAATGCTTTGTACATGACCCTCACGCACCACAAAACCCATCAAAAATGCGGCCAAAGAAAACCTAAAATATGGTGTGTCTCTGTTAAATGTTGTGTATATATATATACAGTAATTGTAGAACTATATAATAAAACTTGGTATGGCCAACAGTATGTCCCCAAATCTTAAAAAACAACATGAATTTCCAGGCGTCTTCCTCAGTGTAACCGTCAGGGAAGAGGCCAAACATACACCAGGCGTTGCAGACCTGGGTCAAGAACTTCAGAGGGAAAACCATGGGCATTTTCACCAAACAAAAATTGAATCGTAAATTGTTGGTTTATGGTTGGTGAAAACATAAACCAAAGTTCTTATGTTGTTTTCACCAACCAATATACTAAGAAAATGGTTTGTGGTATTACTGCTTTAACCATGAGAAATTGTAGATATCTCTATATAGTTGACCAAATAAAGAATGGAGACGATATACTAGCAAAATTGAAAATTGGCACATGGCACCAACACTAGTGGAGTTTTGGATACTGCCATGTCGCCCTACCGAAAAGCATTCCGGTTTTCACACACCCATGCATTGCTTCTGGTTGGCGAAGCACTACACTACTGAAACTCAACATAGCTCGAGAGATTCATTTTTTGAATTTAGTTCTATTCCTGGGAATTACAGGAGGGACTCCAAACCCGCTGCATTCGTTGCATGTTCAAATGTCTAGTGAAGAGTGAAAAGCAAAAGTGGAAAAATTGTGAAACATGTGTAAATCATGTGGAGGAAATGTTTAAAAATGCTAAAAGCTCAAGGTGTTTGCACTTTGTTCAAACTGTTCTTATACATGTTCCATTTTCACGTGTTTTCTAATTGTTCACATCCCCGAGAGTGCTGCCACGAAGTGTAAAAGTTGGTAAGATCCAAGTATAAGTGTAAAACAAGTGCAAAGTCTACTTGCATCATAAAGTGCAACAAAAGTGCACATTTGCTGTTTGATTTCCAGCTGATGCAACGAATTTGGCATGTCCATTTAATCTCTGGTACTGGTCATGGGACATGAGAATCGATCCTCCCATTTCAAGCGATGGCAAAGTGGTTGTTTCCCCCGTCTGTTTTCAACCATCGTTGATCTGGGTCAACACATCGTACATATCATGCACATCACCATCACCACCATCACCACCACCATCATCATCAGCAGCAGAAGGAGCATCCAGCATCCATCATCCATCATTTGTCGCGTCAACAAAGTTACAGACTTGGCTATTTTTTTCCCGGAATGCAAAAGAATTGCTCACCACTTCGGTTTGTTCGAAACTATAGTAGCCCCAATTCCAAGGGTTCATCATCCTTCTTGAAATGTACCAACCATGTGGATTTCTTAAGGTTTAAATGTTGGAAATCCCCACAAATTTCATGGAGATAAACCAGGTTTTTTACCCACTTTTGGATGGTTGAATCCCATGAAATTCCCCCATTTTGGATCGCAAAAATCCCAAATCCTATGAAATCCCCACTCTTCATGGAGAAATGTTCCTATGAAATCCTATTCAAATGGTGAGATCCCTATGAAATCCTATGAAATCCCTATGAAATCCTATGAAATCCTATGAAATCCACCATGAAAAACGGGAAAAAACCCACCATCCCATTGTGGCCAGACATTTTTTCCAGACACCGCCAGCACGACGCCCCGAAGGCCACTGCAGGTGGCCGCCATGGTGGAGCCCAGATTGGTCTTGATGTGCAGCACCTGAGGTGAAATGGTGAAATCTCCAGTGGAAAACCTCTATCAATAATCTGAAAAAAACATCTGTAAAACGGGGGTTGCTCATTGGTAGGTGGGACTCCCAAAAAGATATATCTTTTCGGAACAGATTAACGTTTTTTTGGGCATGTCCAAATGTTGAGACATGACTTGACACATGTGACACGACCATTTTTCACACTACCACATTACCAAAATGATCGGGGAAATTTCACCACATTGCACTACCATGTTTGGGAAATGACTGGATAATCTCATACCAAGCCATCGGGTCCGGTGTCCGAAATGGATCATGGAATCCCCGGCCCAAAAAAGGCAAGAACTCATCACCCTTGAAATAAAGCAATTGTGGGGTGATGAGTTCTTGATGATTCCCAAATTTTACCCATCACTTAGGGTGTCATGGTGAGGTCCTTCTACTTCACTCAGATGGGATGGGATGCTCCAAAAAAATGGCCATCTCAATCTGCCAGTCCCATGACTCGTGGCCTTAATAGGGGGGGAAAAACGCTGCAACAGAAAGATGACAGATGGGGAGAGTTCATCAGCTGTTTTTCCTAAAATAACCAGCAACAAATCGGGGTACGACCAACACAAAATTGAACGAAATGGGGATGCTACCAAATATCATCGTGGAAACATTACGAAAAAGCTGTATCATGTGACCCACCAGAACGGATCTCTTAGAAATAGGTTTTGGAAACAAAATGATGCATGGCGCTTTTGTTTGTCCCTCGGCTTGCCTTGCCAATCGAAATGAAGGCACCTCAACATCCGGTTCCTGGAGAAACCCGTGGCCCTCACCGAACATTCGTATTTTCCCGTGGCCCTGTCACATTTCGCTGAGGGCACAATAAAACTCACCACGGTCACGGCATAGAAACCTTGCAGGTGCAAAATGAGATAATGTGACAAATTCAACCCCATGTAACCTGGACATGGCTTTCAATAGCCTTCAAACGGAAAATCTTGGTGAATGGGATATGGCACATGGTCCATTGTTGTGTTTACCATATTGCAAGAAACGGCTGCTTCAGAAATCACCCACTGGTCCATCAAACACAGATGCATGGTCTTCCAAAACTCACTCCGGGCCAGAAAAAGCGAAGGAAACCATGATATGTGGTTGCCCATATGTGGGTTTCCCCAATGCAAAGAAAGGGCCCCGCAGATCTCATGCCCCACTTTGGAAGGGATGATAGCAATTAACCTTCTCTTGGGCACGCCATCCCCGGCGACATCCTTCTGAGGTCGTTATAGATCTATAGTATGTACATAACCCACTTAGCAGAAAATATGGGATAGTATTGGATAACGTATAGCCATGGATTACAGCCCAGTTATTTACGGATTCCCCTGGTTATTTAGGGCGTTTATTGTCCGCCTACCATTCCTGCCATATCTTGCACCTGAATCCACAAAGGAGTCCAAGTTTGGCGCGACTCCGGCAGGCAGCAAGAAAGGCAATCCTCGGCCCGGCAGGCAGCAAGGTGGGCCTTCAAGTTCCAAGTCATTTTGAAACGATTAGCATTTTTGCTTCTTCAACACTACTGATTCATGGTTATTCAACGGAAATATTTTTTGTTTCTGGTTTCAACCCGTCCGGTCCCATCCGATTTGTTTTTGTCACTTGGGGATCATTCTACCAAATACGGCTGAAAACTAAGAATTTAGGTGTCCCTCAACTGGGTGGTCTCAATGTGATTCTAACCATTTGGTAATTTGCTTTCCATTCTTACGGTGTTAGATGTGTTAGACATACCTGATTGCCGCGGTTCAGCCACCGATATTTCAACGCCAGGGGAAGTCCATCCCAGGAAAGGACTCATGGTTCCATTCGGATTTCATCGAAGGGAACAAAGGAACCGGTTCCTGGTTCCAAGCCTTTTACATGTTGAGCAATTGAGAAAAAATCAGAAAACAGAGAAATATGTCGCCATCAAAAACATAAAAACAGTAGCATCCCAGTTACTGGGACCCCTCCGTTTCGAGTAGGTTAGATCATCCCAGTTTCGTTTTTTTTACCCATGATTCGGTGCGAAAAATGATGGCTCAGAAAATGGCCCGAAGATCGACCCCTGAAATATCGTTGTCTCGTATATGTTTCATGATGTCGTGTATTTATATTGTATCATATAATATCATAAGTTAAAAAGATTGAGGAGATATACATGTCATGTATATACTATCTGACACAATATAATGTTATACCATGTCATATTGTATCATGCTGTATGATATTACCATAGTTGGGTCCATATAAAAATGATTAATATCATCATTGTCATCATTATTAGCATCACTATAGTCATCGTTGCCATCATTATCAGATCATTATCAGATCACTATCATCATTGCATGTTTTTTAATCATCATTGTATATTCTTATACATAGTATGCATATACATATATAACATATGTATATATATATATATATCACTTATGTCATGTGCAGTACATTCTCCTCAATTCATCACAGGACACCCCAAGTTCCTTTCCGCGCCAAAGCTCCACAGATCACCAGCGAGAAGGCTGAGCGCGCCGCCAGTTCCGCACACTCCGCAAAGCGTGGGTTGTGGTCCTTGGTGGGTAAATGTCCATGATGTATACATTATATTCTTTTGTATATATATATATATGTCATTTATTTACATTTATATGAATTTGTGTATATATATATATATATATATATATATTCTGCGTGTGTGTGTGTGTTGTATATTATCAACAAAACAAAACAATAAAAACAATACCTTGCTTTTGCCACCTTGATCCACTGACTCGAAATTCGAAACATGATGTCTTGTGAAGACCCGTGTCTGTTCACCTGATATGGTACACACGACTCGACATGTACATTTTGTCAGGTTCTTCACTTCATCACAGAAAATGCCCTACTTGCTTCCAACTCCGCGTTAGGATCTCCACTTAAGAAAGAACATGTTTAGACACATGCCAGTTTAACAGCCTTAGATTGTGGACATATTTAGTCCATCCCAACTTGATAGCCGAATGTCCTAAATTGCTGTGGATGAACCTCCAATCTCTTTGTGCAAAATCATAATGTTTGCTGCAGTACCACGTCTTTCCCAAGAATTTCACATATTTCCTATCATGCGTGTTTGTTCTGTCCTAATCTCCCTCGTTAAAATAATATGTTCATGCTGAGCAACGAAACAATGAAGGGATTTCAGCAGCTACAACCAAAAAATATTTGCATGTGTTCATAAGCTTGATATTAAACTCATCTATGTTCCACTATTGCAGCTAGAGTAACCCACAGGAACCCACACCTTTCACTGTTTTCCAGGAGCAAGAAAACTATCCAACTGTCCAACCTCCGCCACATTGCGGCCGAGTGTCAAAGAGAAGACACCTGGCACATTGCAGCTATTCGTATTTCCCAGCCGAGTATTTGTGCCTTAATCATGTATGCTTGGAAAATCCTATTTTATTCCATTCATATCAGGGGTGAGAAACAGTGTGCTGTGCTGGGGGAGAAGGTTCTGAGGTCATGATCTAGTTTGGAGATCCGCAGAGCACCATGTGACATCTGCAAGTACACAGACGTCGCCCAAATCAGATGTGTTTGAATAGATTTATCCATCCTATCCTACCCCCAAGAAAGAGGTTGAATCGTAATGTGTATGCAATTTACTCAAATCCCATTCAATCCCATTGAAATCCTACATATATATATATATATATATATGAATTGAAATCTATATAAATTTGAAATCCAATCTTAAGAAATATATATATATCCCGTATATATCTTAAAATCCCATTAAAATCCCGTATTTAATCTCTTTCAAAGCCAGCGCCATGACGCAGCGAACCTGCGCACGTAGGGGCGACAGCAGCACTCTGGCCATGCTCGACCTTTCGCGCCTTTCTCCTGTGCAGATGGGAGCGGTGACGCAGTGACTTTGGGGATAGCTTGGATAGATACACTGGGGTAAAACAATGTAAAACATACAAAAAGATGTGGAAAACCCATGGTTTCCGGAAAATGATCTACAAATGCGGGGTTTTCCACATCGATGTTGGTTGAGGGTATGAATTGATATTGCTGATTGACAGGATAAATATGATATCAATGGAATTTAAACAAAAAGGATATTCATGATAAATGATTTATATCCATTGGTGATGGATATTGATGGTATGTTGAATATCAACGAATATTAAATGGATATTACTGGCACTATCCAGCTGACATATGGATGTTTAGAGGGGATGATTAGCATAAAGATATTGATATCATTGTGTGTATGTATGTATGTATGTATGTATGTATGTATGTATGTATGTATGTATGTATGTATGTATGTATGTATGTATGTATGTATGTATGTATGTATGTATGTATGTATGTATGTATGTATGT
>Ga0126342_10011038_pt1 | contig 16144 bp, 12 predicted proteins | sample Cyp1metagenome_FD_92528 | JGI IMG/M metagenome (GOLD analysis project Ga0126342, IMG submission 92528) | Coral microbial communities from Lord Howe Island, Old Settlement Bay, Australia - Cyphastrea 1 metagenome | ecosystem: Host-associated > Invertebrates > Cnidaria > Coral ... | reverse complement strand
GAGTGATTGATTTGCATCCAAATAGAAGGCCAGCTAGATAAACAATACTGAACACACTAATCCAATAACATCAAGTCGCCTCAGACAGCGCCAGCTCTTTCGCAATAACATCCACGTATAGACTGGTATGAGTAAGTTGTGTATGCATGCATGCATGCATGTATGTGGAATGGCGGGCTTCCTTGAACACCCACAGTACCCCACATGGTGCCGACACCTTGGCCCCGCTAGTGTGTGGGCACTGGATGCGGTCAAGTTGCTCAAAGGACTCCAATGTTTCTCGGTCATGAGCTTCGACCAATGTGTTTGCGATGCAGCTGGCAGAAAGCCTACTACGCTCCTGTTGCTACGGCTCCCTGGAGTACGCAATCAACTAATGCAGATGGGACGAATGGGAAGATGCCCGCATCCACCGAACACCCATGAGGCACTCATTGGCAAACAAACTGATGGTTCATTTCAGACAGCCAAGGCAAAAGTCTACCCAAAAGGGTTGAATGTCGTCCTTGGACAAGCCATGTTTGACTTCGCCTACAGTTTGGCAAATGGGTCCGAGGCCACAGAGCTTCCAGAGGTGTTTCACCCATACACCCATCAATGCATCGAAGAAGCACATGTGGTCCAGCCCGACTACCATGGCGGCTGAGACTGATGGGCCCAGGCATGACACAACCAAGTGTCGCCGTGACACAGCAGATGGAATGGAAAATGGGGTTGAAACCACCAACCAGTTTTTATCATCATAATCCATCGTTATAAATCCTAGGTTGAGTTTTTCTTCGTTCAATCATTGTATGTGATAATATGCGATAATCAACTAGGAAGAAGCACATGCTTTAAAACCTAGCTTCGCCGTGTTTCACTGGGCCAGGCGCTGATGGTCTTCTCTGATTCTCCAGAAGTCAGCACGGTGTCATACAACGTTTCTTGGCTGTGGATAACTCCAGTGGAGCTACTGTAGCAACTGGGGGTTCTGGTGCTTCCCAAAATGGATGGCCTTAGCACAAGATAGTGCTGATTTCATCAACAAAAAATAGATGTTTTTTTCAGGGGAGGTGTGGGTTGCAACAATGGGTATAATTGCTAAAATATGTTTGGGAAAAATTGAAAGCTCTTAGCCTGGGTTCTGTCTTGATTGGGCGTGATTGGGCGAAGGAAAATTTGTCAGACCCTTGGTTGGCTACTGTCAGCCAAGAAGAGATTGTTACTTCGGGTGTGCACCAGTTTGCGCATCAAAGAAAGAATCCCAAGTGCTGGACCAGACGGAGGTGGGCCAGACGCCAGCCACGGCGCCCGCGCTTGACCGAGAAACCGCCGATGATTCACAACGCGAGGCCTGAGCATACTGACACGGACATCGACAGAGCATGAGCTGCGAGGCAAGCTCCCCAAGAGAACCGGCGGCCGCGCACGCCTGGTACTGGTACTGGTTTGCGGTATGCTGCGGTGATGAAAACTGGCAATGGACTGAGCTATTGATCAACCATACTAGGTTTATATGCCCAATTAATTGTTAATTATAAAGATATGTAGATATATCTACCAGAAACCTGAGTTATGTGAATAACTATGGGCCACCACCTTAGTAGAATTCACCCTTGTGAAATAAACCCATTTAGCTATTCCCATGGGGCCCACCAACCAGTATGCGAAATCCTCACGAATTCCCATTGATTGTGTTGATGAAATCCACCGATGTCGGCGTAACTTGCTTGGTTGTCATGGTTAAACCCTCATGTTTGTTAGATAGATCCATATAGATCCACATGTTTGCTGATTGAATCTCAATATGTAGGATTTGGTTGGGAATCCTTTGGTTGGCTGTTTTAGTTCGTGTTTGTCGGTCAATTCATGACTTGTTTTCTAAACAATCCGAAGTTGTCCTACAATTGTTGGTGTTTTACAGCCCCCCAATTGGATCCAAATCTTTGGTAAAATCTGAAATGCCTCGATGTTTTGCTGCTGATGTGCCAAAGTGCCTGAAATCCAAAGTGCCAAAGATATGTTTTCTTTTTGCCCTAAAAATCACAGAATGTGAGGCCCCCTAGATAGCTAAGTTGGTTTATATTTCCAATAACTATGGTTTATGGTACTTATAACTATACTGGGGTTTATAAACCAACTTATAACTGGGGGGCCCCACGTTGCAGGTTTCACACGAAAAACCCCTGGTGAAATCGGAGGCAACGATCTCCGCCTGCAGCCGCTGTACGTGACTCGGCGATTCGGTGTCATCGCTGAAAAATCCCCTTGGAAATGGAAAAATATGGAAAAATAGGGGAAAATCATCGAAGTAAATGGTGAATATTGGTGAATAATAACTATGGGATGATAATTTAGTTATTGATAAGAACTAACTGGGATAACTATATGAGATGATAATTTTCAAAAAATCATCCCAATAACAATGAGAATTATTGACAATTGGGATGATGCAGGCTTGCTCCAATGGATTTCAGGTGGTAGTTAGAGCAGGGGAAATGAGTTCTTGGGAGCAACACCCACCTGGTATCTCGGTCGTGGAAGGTTAGTACTAACTGTTACTAACGACCTTGATAAATGTTGCTATAAATGCTGGATATGTTCCATATGTTTTGGTTGTTTCTGAGGGTATCCAAGATTGGTCATGGTATTATGTGCGTGTGGTAATTAGAAATTTGCAGGTTCACATAAGATTGTGACCTGAAACCCACCATGACCACATTGTTTGCCCACGGTGATACTAAAGCCTGTATATGACCAGTACATATACCATCATGGTAAATCCATTGTCAAACTGGGGATAATCATAAGATATCATAAGTATTCCATATCTCAATGCATGGTATATTTGTTGAAATATCGTGACTAAGTAATGTGCTGGTAAAGATTCCATATCCATGAGGTCCTCCATACATGAAGTCGCAAGCCTGTTGCATTCCCATCCTAGTTAAGAAGCGACGTCAATGATTGACAAAAGCCGGTTCGTAAGGGGAAGGGATTGAACATAGCATGGTCTGTTTTTCTTTACATATTATTTTTTCGCCAGGAATCTGTTAACCAACATAGAGTGTCGGTTTCCGGTAGTCATTAGAGCCCATGGGCTCATTAGTCATTTTCTTTCAGGTCATTCATGTGAGAAGCAAAAACCCAATGATATATTCCATACTATCCCCAATATGAGAATAACTGGGTGGTACGAACCATCCCCAAATAGTAGTTTTATCATTGAGTACCTATAGTTAATGGGGTTTATAAACCAACTTATAAGAACTGGAGGGAGGGTAACTATAGAGTAATTTTCTGGAAGCTAGCATTTCGAATATAACCTGCAAATGGTCTTGAGGGTGATCCCTGTTGCCAGGTTGTGTTTGAATTTCAAAATGGCCTGACCACACTCTGACTTCAATGAATGATGGATATTTCAGAGCAAATAATCGATAGTACAAGACATTGTCAATCATTGTCACCAAAAAATGCTGAGCGAGTCTTATTTTCACCACCTGAAATCAGAAGCCGCGCCCGAATTTCCGGATTTCTGAGGCAGTGGCCGGCAGCTTTGCAACTCTTTGAGGAAGCACAGGCAGCGGGCAAGGCCGGCAGTTTCCGAGGGAAACCAAGTCCTGGATTTGCTGAAGATTCTGTGTTCTTTTGTCAATGGGAAATCCACTACTTGGTGAATTCCCCTGGCCTTTTTTTTTTTAGGTTTCTTGCCTGTGCCGGTTCATTTGTTTCTGGCCTCACAAACTTAACCCAGTTAGAAACCAACTTATAGCTAGGGTTTGGGGCCCTACTTTATAAGGGAACTTCACCATCGCGATGATGGGGTTGGTTGAGAGGTCAGTTTCACCTGGTTTTTAGGGATTGCTGACGACAGCCTCATCACCACATCCAAGTGTAGTCGTGCTATCCCAGAGTGTATTAGTTGCTGTTCTACATCAGCTTTTTAGTTGCTTTCTGTTTTTTGTGGTGATTCGCATTGATTTTGACTGCATCTGGAGTTGTTAATGAGCATGACCATGGATACACCCCTGCAGAAGAAGCATCCCGAAAAAAACACAGCCATGCCATATAACCACAATTTCCCAGAATTGGTTGCTGGGAATTTGGCAGGAACCCTCAAGAATGGTAAGAATCACTTTAAACAAACTTTCCTGATTCTTGTTCTGCTTGAATCTATCCATCTGATTGATTAGCGGAACTGCACCCGTCAAGTGTGGTAAACTAACAATGGGCGAACTTGAAACAGGCCATAGAAATAGATGAAATAGTTGGTTTACCCATTCAAAATGGTGTTTTTTTCATCGTTTTGTGCAGCTCCGTGTTCAGGCGGATCGTTTGACTTTCAACGCCACCATGGCGAGTTGTGGCAAGGGACAGCACCTGGGCAGTTCCAACATGGTTTCTTAGGGGGGTACTCCCCAAATAGTAATCATTGGTAATCTAATACTCTTAAAATATTTAAAATGGTAGCTCCCCAATCAGCCGTTTTTGGGTTTATGAATTCTATGAATCCGGGGTTGACATGAAAGAAATGACTTATAACCTTAGTTAGCTACCCATGTATAACCCAAAGTCCCCAAATATGCTCCACATAAAAGTGTCACGCTGGTTGGTGGTTTGGAACATGTTTTTTTTCCATAATATATGGGATAATCCTTCCCATTGACTTTCATATTTTCCAAAGGGGTTGAAACCACCAACCAGCACGGATTGAAGGTGGAAGATCTTCCATGGATCATAGCAGCCGATGTCGATTGGGCCTGAAATCGTACACTTCCGAAATTCCGCCAAGTCGCACCTGGTCACCTGGAGGTAGGTGAATTACGGTAAGTCACCAACCACATCCTTCCTTTAATGGATATATTCATCTTTATAATGGGATTATATACCAATAATAGTGGTTAATGATGGTTAATGGTTAATAATCACTGGTTGGTGGTTTGGAACATGAATTGTATTTTCCATATATTGGGAATTTCATCATCCCAACTGACGAACTCATATTTTTCAGAGGGGCCAGGGGTAGGTATACCACCAACCAGTAATCATGGCCATGGCTTTGAATGGGTGTGTCGAACTTTGCATGTTCATTTTTCTGAGTTGCCATGTTTGATTACCGAGATGATTCCATGCGTCTTACCATTGAAGGGTAGTTGATGAGCACCATGTCCCATCCAGTTTTGGACCCAGAAATTGATCAAAACATGTTTGTGTGAACTGGAAGCAATGGCTTGCAGGAAACGGAAACAGAAAAAGCATAGAAAGATTGAACAAGTGACATCATTTCCCCAATTGGATACAACTTACATCATTCTTATGATCAAGCAAAAAACGACTGTCGTGTATTTATATATCCTGTGTATATATAAAATATGTGATATGTATACCACACAGATATTATATGATGTAATTTATCATTTATTTACATATCTTGTTATCTCGTGGGCTCAATGTAATCAATATGTTCCAACTTTAGCCCCAAACTTGACCCCGATGTCGGTATATCATGGTATCATGGTAGGGACATACATCAAAGTCATAAATGTGGTTGGTTCAAAGGATAAGCTGCAGGTTCGAACATGTTTTTTTCTTATACCCATTCTGCAGGGGGTTTCCTGCATGTTGTTCTCACCAATCGAATAACATTCTAATGTACATATACCATCTACTTGGATCATCCAACTGGTGAGAGTAAATCCGCCACGTGGAGAATCCCTTTTTTCAAAAAAAAATGGTTTTAACCCCACAAACACTACCCAGTGGAGTAAACAAAATATACATGTTGAGTGGAATATCAAATTAATCATATACCGAATATACATGTTTTTCCATATGCCATTACAAGAAAAGGAAAAACACGCCGTTCAATCACCATTGAAGAAAGGATGCAGTTCTATGGAAAAGTCCGTTGATTTGCCACGATGATCGAGGCAATGGCAGCAGGCGTCTCAGATTTTCGCAGAGATGCAGCACAGCTGGGCGCCGGACAAGGTCTCCTACGGCTCGCTGGCCACTGGGACGTGGTGACGGCGTTGCTGGAAAGTCATGGTGATTTTTCACGAAAGATGTCGATTTCATGTGGTTTAACCAAGTGGAGATTGAAACAAGATGGTAACTGTATCTCAAAAGTTTTCATCAGGAACTTTGGTGAATCAGCGAATATGGTAGTTTCATGGGAACTTTTTTATGCGTATCCCAGTTTGTAAGTGAGATTATAACAGTCTTAAAACGCTTAACAACCACTTCAAGGTGCATCGAATTGTGTCTATTCCGTAGTGTCTTGCCCCATCTTGTAGCCAAAGGTGGTGATCTGGGTCTTGGGTACGATTCGATTGCTTTTTCAGCGATGAGTCACCGCTTCCATCATGTCACCATATTTTACCACATTCTTATCCTAGAAGATCTTAGAAGATCTTATTTTCCTGAAGTTTTCTCCATATTTCCAGCAGTTTCCCTCAGATCAACCCAGAAAAAAAAAACCATGGAAAACACCGATGTCAGAAAATCAATGGGAATTTCAGAATCCTAAAATGGAGGTACTGTACCATATAAGACCATATTTTGTCGGGATATTCCCTGAAATTAAGGCCTTATATAGGCCTTACATGTATGGTACTTCGGATTTAGGTTCCTGAAATGGCCATTGATAAAATCCGCCGGATTTTCCGCCGTTCTGAGGTGGTGGCCTGTGAGAAAGCGAGTGAATGGGCCAAGGCTCTCCAGCTGTTCCCTGGCGATGCCACGACGCCACGACGCCACGGAATGGGAAGCGAGTTGTTTTACTTTCGTATGTTACAACGTTAACATGGATATAAATGGCATCAACACTAACTATGGTTTTTATGGATCCAACATATAAGTTGAATATCCAATCCATTTACAAGTGTGTTACAACATAGTTTGGAGCACTGTAACATCCAATCAGTTCTTCATCCCATCCCTGTTCATATGAATATGGTTCAAAGAACCTCCAGGGCCACGATTTTCTGGGGATGCTTCTTCACCTTTTTTGGGACCAGACTGCCAGTTTTATTTTGGATTTTAAGGGGATGGGAACAAACAAAAGAATAAAAGCGTTCAATACCTCTGGTAGCGTTTACATACCTATGGAAAATCACCATTTTTACCTGCAAAATTCACTATAAATGTTGATTTCCCATAGTGAACTGTTAAATTACCAGAGGGTACTGACTGGTGATTTCATGGGCCGGTCAATGTACTGGGATATGCCACTAGAATGGCAAAAAATCTCAGGACTGACAGTGAAAACCATTCATAATAGGTATTCAATAGGGAGTCAACGTGCTTGCTTTACCCCGGTCATCAAACACGGCAATTGGACATCCGGTCATCGTAGCTGGGAGGTTTCGTTCGCTGGGAAAATTATCGAACTATGCTAGTCGATTTTCCAGCAAAAGACATTTGATTACCAGAGGACAGCTGAGGGTATTTCACTAGCAATATCAGACAATGATAGGGATATTGCTCATGGGATATAATACATAACTTATAAGTTGGTTTACAAACCCATCTAACCATAAACTATAGAATCAGGATTTCTGGTGGGATGCGATAGTTTTCATGTTTTTTCTTGGTCAATACTAATACCGCCCCTGCGATGATGACCTTAGTTAGCTCGTATGTGTGTGTGTGTCTGAAAATGACCTGTATACCCCAGATCATAGCAAATATACATTGATGACATTAATGGCTGGCTGGTGGTTTCAAACATTTTTTATTTTCCATAATATATGGGATAATCCTTCCCATTGACTTTCCTATTTTTCAAGATGGTTAAAACCACCAGCTAGATGGAAACTAATGATGACTAAGTGGATTTAGGGATACATTGGATACATGTCTTTAGGTTGGGGGAACCCGTCCGACTTTGGGATAAGCGAGCAGTCTGGAGCCTGGTGCGGATGATACGTGTTTCAAGACTGGAAAGCAAGGGCAGAATGGCTGGCTGCCGAAGCCACGGGTCAGTGACAATGCTGGAGGACGGGCTTTTGGAGGTGACTTCAGATGCAGTCTTGCTTCTGGCAAGAGTTACCTGCTCAGCGCAGTGTTGCGTCTCTGGTCGGATCGAGCGCCCAGGAGGGGAAGCTGCTTCTGTGGCCATGGTGTCCACGCCAAGAGCGAAACACCGTGAAGATCTGCTTCGGAACTTGGAGATGTTTCTGCCAACTATAAGCAATGCTTTCTCCTCGAGAGCAGACCAGATTTAGAGAGCAAAGAGGTTGCTACCAATGATGCTTTCTTTTTTGCAGCAACTGGGGTTGCAATCGAAGAAGCCAGGCAAGAATACACCGAGAGACTTGCGCAAGTGGACAGGCAAGTGAACTCTCAGCAGATCTGGGGATTTTCAGCCCATGTTAGCACATTGTAGTTCAACATAGTTCAACCCACCATTTTCACTATAGCTAATAGTTCAACCCAACATGTTCATACATTTTAACTTTAGCTAAAGCCACTTTTTTGTTGTTCTCAGCATATTTTTTTCGCATGTTGGTGAAGCCCAGCATGGCCTCAGATCGGCTTCCGAGATTTGGTCAAATGAAGAAATCGCACGTTGACGCCATCACCTGTGCCACGCTGATCAGCGCCTGCGAACGTGTGGAGCCCTGTTGGGGTCGATCTTGGAACCGCAACTTAGCAACCCCCCGTTGGAAGCGATGGTTACATGTTCCAGGGTCAAAACATGGGCTGTGTTCCTTTGTTGGATGGTCATCAATCCATTAGGGCTTAAAAATAGCCATCACAAGTCCCATGATGGGTTTAAGATGGTAATTTAACTAATGAATTATTGGTTTCTAAAGGCTTGACCATCCAAAACATGGGGGATATCATTGATATTCTTGATGATTGGGGGTGATACCAGCCAATATTTTCGATTGTTGTCGAAGTTTAGGCTGGATCTAGGTTGATTAGCTTTGCAGCTTTGGGCTTAAGTATGCGCCAAACCCCCCTGTGCTGCCGCAAGTGCCGCATTGGATCTTGCCAGGAAGGGGACACTTGGTGTTTGCTCTGTTCGTGCGTGCAGACGCTGAACGAGCTATCCAAACACCGGTTCAACCTTCCTGCGCACCGGGCGTTTGGGGAAGAACTGGTCTTCCAGACAACCCGCCAGCTGCAGGCGGTGGTAACTTTGGACAGGCAAGTGCATAGCCAGGTCACCTCACTGACCGACCGCCTGAACAACACCACCTTCAAGCTCAAGGAGGCCGAGGCGGTGAACCAAGCGAGCGCCAAGAGCGCACCGAGACGCAGCCAGAGCGTCAGAGAGCCGCCACCGAAAGAAGAGCCAGAGGAAGAGAGAAGAGAGGCACCGCCGGGAGAAGCGGTGGATTACGGCTCACCAGCCAGTAGCGTGAGCCCCTCGCCAGGTGATAAGAGAGCGGAAGAACCACCACGTGAGAGCAAACGAGGCTCGGAGAGGTCCCCAGAACCACCTCATCCACCGAGCGCTCCAGCGCCGGAGAAAAGGGATCGTTCCAGGAGCCGGAGACGAGGCCGTCGAGGAGGCGAGAAGCACCAGGAGATCCACAGGGGTCTATACGAACCGGACCGCAACTTCCATCAGAGGCTGCACGTGCCCCCCCTTTGATCTGGGCGGAGAGCGCGACAGTCACCGACGGAGGAAGCGATGAATGAACCGCCACTCGAAGGGGGATGGGACAGAGAGGCATACTCTCCCACAACTCCCCTCGAGGGGGCAGCGGGTGGCGCTGGTCCTGGGACCGTGCAGCCAGGGAGGCCGCAGAAGCTATGGAGGTAGAAGTTATGGAGGCAGCACGGCGGGAGAGAGAAGGCAATGGCGTGGAACCTGGAATGGGTATCGCCTTCCGTGCCACGGACCCCCAATCGTGGGACAGCAATATATTGGTGCCAGGGGCGCTGGTAGAAATACCGTGTTCGCCACCAGAGGGTTCAGAGCAAAGAGAGGGCCTTGTGCTGCTCTTCATCAAGGAGCTGGAGATGGGCGACCATGGGGCCTGGCTTCAGGTGAAGTACATTGGGGCCTCCCAGGTATGGCTTCACGAATGGGCCGTGAAGACCTTTTCCCGGGAACGTCAACCAGTGCATGTTTGCAGAGGTGGCACATTGCGCTGCAAAGTCCGGGAAGAGCGTGGCCATCACGTGTGGGAGTTCCTCATCCTTGCACCAGGGCTCGAGCCCCCGTCTTACGTGGGAAGACCCAAGGTGCGAGAGTGGAGGAAGCTGTACGCAGATGTCATGAAGGCCGGTGGTCGGCCCGCGCAGGAGGGGCCAGGACAGGACGGAGATGTCCAGGATCGGATCGCCAGGTTGAAGGAGAGGCTGAAGAGCAGGAAAGAAGGAGCGGAAAGGGCGCCCGAGGAGCGAAAAGAGGACGCCATCTTGCAGAAGAGGCGAGAGGAGATGATTCCCCCACGGGAGGAGGAGAACGATCTGAAAGCTATCAACGATCGACCCCAGCCGGACCGAAGACAAAGGTCACCCTCCATGCGGCGAAAAGACCCCGAGAACCGCAGGGCACCGGGCTTGCGCGATGCGCTGGTGTCCGCAGCGGCTCAGATAGCCCGAGACCGCAAGGACTCTGGAGGGCATCGTCGCAGGCGTCGGCGATCAAGAAGTCGCAAGAGGCGAAGGCGGTCGAAGAGTGGCCGCCGGCGCTCTGGCAGCAGCCACAGTCGGAGCTCTTCAACGTCCTCGTCGAGCTTGGTGCCCCCGTTGCAGAAGAAGGCAGCACGAAACCCAGGGTCAGTGCTGAAACTTCTGATGACGAACGTGGCAGACGCCCTAGCTCAAGCTGCGGTAACGGACTCCGGGCTGCCTACGGCGCTGGGGCCGACCGCAAATCAGATCTCCTCGTACTTCCAGATTGTGGCTCGACCCCAATTGGGAAGCAAGGTGAGAGACTGTCGAGAGCTAGAAACTCTGGCGAGGTGCCTGGACTTGCTCCGGGGGGGGCGACTCCCGGAATTAGGCGACGCATTAGCAGGTCGCTTTCTGGCAGTCGAGAGCGCTGGGTTGACCAACAATTGGGCCGACGCCCAACATTTGGAGGTCATTCCCGTGCGCCACACGGGGCTGGCGCCTCCCTCGGTGATGCTGCAGGCCCAGAAGCACACCCGCCAGATAGAAAAAGCCTCTGGCCGGAAGACGTGGCCACGCCCCGGAGCTCCTCAACCGAGCTGGGGCAGCAGAGGCGAGGCCAAGGGCGACACCAGCGGGAGTCGAGGAGACGGAAAAGGCAAAGGAAAAGGAGGGAACCGCAAGGGCGGAGGAAAAGCCAACAAAGGAGCCTGGCGAGACAAGGACAAGGCCGAAGCGCCCCCAGATGGGGGAACGAAATAGGTGAAGATATAATGAGTGAGGGCAGGAGCCCCTCTGGAGCCTCATCACCGTGCGCTGGCAGCGCTGGGACAGGCATGGGCTCCCCAATCCTTGAGAGGGAGTGTCGAGAAGATTCCCTCTCCTTGGCTAGCTCAAACGAGCTTGCTGAGAAATTAGAGTCCTTGATGGACCCTGTTGCATTGAGTGATCCCTATCTGGGAGCATATGAGTCCAGCCCAAACAGGAAGGAGCCTGCAGGCGCTGGGAGCGATCCGTCTCCCTTGCAGCCCTCTCCCTCCAATTTGGCTTGGGCGGAATTCTCCGAGCCGGGCACGTTAGGATGTAGCTTGGTTGAAGGGGCAGTCACTGGCGCCACACCCCAGGGGATGGATGAATACTTCAACATGGTCAAGCACAACGCATCCACAGATGCTTCTTGTCGGCGCCAGGGACTTTTTCCCCTACCGGTAAGTTTCAAGAAACCGACAGAGGGGAGTCCGAGCCCAGTGAGCGCTTGGACTGACCTCATTTGTCTAGCCCTCAACAAGTTGGCTGGATGGAAGGGACCTTTGCCGTCGCAGCGAAAAGGGCAGCAGTCCGTTAAAGCAGTACAGGGCATTCAAATGAGGGTTGAACGTTTCCTCCAACTTTTTAAAGAGGAGACAGTAAACCCCATGAAGCTGTGGGAGGACTTAAAGAAAAAGAAGCTTTCATACGATGGGGAGGAGTACACGGAACCTGTTCCTTTAACCCTTAATCAAATCGAGACCAGCCTCCCCCCTGCAGGCCATGGAGGATCGGTGGACTTGGTGCCGCTGTTGGTTGGGAGGACGCGGCATCTCCTGCAGCATCCTGCGGCGAACCTCTTGGAGAAGGACATGAAGGAACCCGGGTCAAACGTTGGTAAGGTGCATATAAAGCCTGGGGAGGAGCTGGGAGTCTGGAATCTGTTAAAGGAGCGGGGGGTCACTGACTGGCTACCCCTTTCGGAAGTTTACAGGGATACCCAGGGACCTTTTTTGTCTGGACTTTTTGGTGTGGAGAAGCCGAACAAGTTCGCTACGAATGGGGAGCCCCTGCTGAGAGTTATCATGAACTTGAAGCCCATAAACAGGGCGCTGAGGATCATCAAGGGAGACATCAAGGAGTTGCCTATGGCAACCAATTGGACCCAGATGTGCCTTCTGGAGACGGAAACGGTCCACGTGTCGCAGGCTGACATGTCGTCGGCGTTCTACTTGTTCCGGCTGCCAAGTTGCTGGAGGCCTTACCTCTGCTTCAACACCAAGGTGGACGGCTCCCGCATCGGGTTACGTCCGGGAGTGCAATACGTCCCGACTTGTGTAGTGCTGCCCATGGGATGGAGCTCTAGCGTGGGGCTTATGCAGATGGCCTCTCGAGAGCTGATCAGACGAGGGAGCCAGTTCACCGCCACCGAGCTTCACCGGCAGATGATAGCGCCCCCGTGGTTCGTGAACCTCTTGCAGAGGGCTGGAAAACGCCAGTTTTGGCAAGTCTACCTTGACAACTACATGGCAGGGGAAGTGGGCCCCAAGTCAAGCGCTGGAGAAGGCTCCGTTGCGCTGCATCAAGAGGCCGTGGGCATCTGGACACGCGAAGGAGTCCTTTGTGCAGAAGATAAGCATGTTCTGGCATCGCAAGAGGCCGTGGAACTTGGAGTGGCGCTGAATGGAAAGGAAGGCTTGGTTGGAGGAGGACCACAGCGCTTCCATCAGTTGTTGGCAGTGACGCTACTCCTGTTGGGAGAGAGGAACCCTAAAGTGAAGTGGGTACAAATTGTGCTGGGGCGTTGGATTTTCATCCTTCAATACCGTCGCCCCGCCATGGCAACATTGAGCAGGTGCTGGAACTACATGAGGAAAGGCCAGGACAGGCGACGATGGTGGCCGGTAGTAAGAGAGGAGATGAGCACCCTCCTCTGCCTTACACCGCTCCTCCAGTTCGACCTGCGGATGGAATTCTCGGACGTCGTGACATGTTCCGACGCTTCACATCATGGCGGAGCTGTGGCCGCTGCGCTGGGACTTTCCCGCGCCGGCCGCTTACTCTGCCAACGGGCCGAGTCGGTGGCTATGGAGCCGCATGCCGCCGACCTTTTGGTAGTGTCGGTCTTTAATGGGATCGGCAGAGCCTTCCGGGGCTACGACATTGCTGGCGTGCGCCCGCAAGGCCTGGTGGCAATTGAGTGGGACAAGGCCGCCCAGCGGATCACCCGCAAAGCCTGGCCTCAGGTCATCGAGGTGAAAGACGTTGAGGAGGTGGATAAAGCCATGGTGGAGGAATGGTTCAACGCATTCCCTCGCGTTCAACAGGTGGACGTCATAGGGGGTTTCCCTTGCGTGCACCTATCGGCAGTAAGGGCCGGAAGGATGAACCTCAGTGGCGAAGGTTCAAAGCTGTTCTGGAACTTGGTGCAGCTCATTAAATGGGTGGAGGAGGTGTTCAGTCCGACCGCCGCGGTGGAGTTCGTGGTGGAAAACGTCCTCAGCATGGATGCTGAGGCGCGAGAGGAGATCTCGCAGCAACTGGGCGTCGAGCCTCTAGCGCTCTGCCCGTCAGATGTGCTGCCTTACAACAGGCCACGGTTGGCATGGGTGAGCTCAGCCGTAGAGGCCGGCGAGGGTGTCACCTTGGAACGCCAGAGTGGCTACACCAGGGTGCACATGGCAGCCGAACCTGTGCCTGACGCCGCATGGGTCGACCCAGGTTGGCGTAGGTGCTGTCCGGAAGAGAAACTGCCAACTTTCATGAAGGCTATCAGCAGACAAAAACCCCCGCCAAAACCGGCAGGGATAAGCCGTTGCGAGCCCGAGGCGCTTCAGCGCTGGGCTTCTGACGCATACCGGTTCCCTCCGTATCAATACCGGAGGAAGTTTCTGCTGATCAATGATGACCGGGACCTTCGGTACCCCTCGGCGGCCGAGCGCGAGCGACTCCTTGGCTTCGGCGAAGGGCACACTATCTTTGCGCTGGCCGCAGGGAAAGCCAAAGAGGATCCCACGGGCTACAATGACAAGCGCCTGTCGGTGTTGGGAGACTCCTTCTCCATGCTCTCGTTTGGCTGGGTAATCTCTCAACTTTGCAAACGATGGGTCAAACCTCTCACCCCTCAGGAGGTGCTGGACCGCATGGGGTTGGCGCCGGGAGCCAGTCTGGACAGGAACTACGTGGCGGTCATCAAGCAAGAGCTGGGCTATGGAGGCCAGGACCTGGGGGAGGTTTCGGTAGCTGCGTTGACCGCGCAGCTGTCTAGGCAGGTTAACCATACAGGGTCAGATGTCTCTATCTCATTGGGGATACCTTTTACAGGAAAAACGCAAAACCACGTTTCCTTGCGGGCAGACTGGTGGGAGTGGCGAATCCTTTTTATCACTAAGTGGAAGCATGTAAGTCACATAAACGACTTGGAAATGAGGATGATCCTGCAAAGCATCAAATGGAGGGCACGGAAGGATTCAGGTTTCAACAGCCGTTGGCTACATTTAGCCGACAGTATGGTTTCCAACTTCATTTTAAGTAAGGGGAGAACATCCTCAAAGTTGCTTCAACCTTTGACGAGGGAGATCGCTGCTTACCTTTTGGCTCTGAACTCCCACCAGCTTCAGGGCCATGTGGATTCCATAGAGAATCCAACGGATGCCGCCAGCCGCTCGACGCCCAATTAAAAGGGGGAAAACGCTGGCCGAACGCCAGGCCGTGCGTAAAGGGGTCTCCCTAAGGGCCTTGGGCATACGCACAAGGACTGAAGCCCGCTACGACTCGGCTTTGGGGCATCTTCTTCCCATCTTGGAAGGGGTCAGGAGTTTGCATGAGTTGGACCCCCTTTGTGAAGAATGGGTCGAGATGCAATGGATAAAGGGTACACCCTTGGGCCTCATTGGAGACGCGCTTTGTGGGTTGCAACATCATTGGCCGCAGTTGAAGGGTGAATTGCGGGGTGCGTGGAAGCTTTACAGGAACTGGAGAAGGATTGAGATCCCCCAGAGAGCGCCGCCGTTGCCGCGTCCTATCGCGCTGGCGCTTGTGGGCCTCTTTCTTTCCTGGGAAGAAGCCCACATGGCTTTCTTGGTGGCGCTAGGATTCCACACCTTCCTTCGCACCGGGGAGATCCTGAAATTGGAATACAGGGATATACACCTAGGCCCCGCAGGCCCGGGTGCAGTCACAGTGAAGCGGAGCAAGACAGGCCTGCGTTTCAATATTGATGAGGCCGTGGCTATCTATGACGTGGAGCTATACCGTCTGTGGGAGCTCTGTCACCTTCCCAAGGCCCCGCCTCGATCAAATACTATCTGGCCCAAAAGCGCTTCCGCCTTCAGATCACTTTTTTACAGGGGGTTGGAGTTCCTGCAACTAGGGAACCACCAATACCAACCCTACAGCATTCGCAGAGGCGGAGCTACTCATGCATTCGTCACCCAGCAGACGCTGGAGGCGATATTACTCAGAGGAAGATGGAGAAGTCTGCAAGTCGCCAGACTCTATCTGGAGGATGGACAGTCTCAGCTGTCACAGCTCACTACCAGTCCAAAAGCTAAATCCCTCCTCACCACGTATCAACGTGGCCTCCCACCCCGTCTCCTTGCTTAACACTGCCCTTCAGGCAGCATGCATGGGACCGTGGAAGGGGTCCTTCAAACAAGGTCTTTTTTGGCATGCCTCTTGCCAGTCTGTGCCTTCACGTGCCTCGCGTGAAGTGAGTGTGAGCCATAGGGCTCTTAATGGCCATAGGGCCCCACTGAAAAGTTCAAAGGAACTTGTTGTGCATAGAAGGGGCATCCTGGTAAATCCAGGCTGCATATAAACCTTCGTGCTTGACCTT
>Ga0126342_10011037_pt1 | contig 16144 bp, 13 predicted proteins | sample Cyp1metagenome_FD_92528 | JGI IMG/M metagenome (GOLD analysis project Ga0126342, IMG submission 92528) | Coral microbial communities from Lord Howe Island, Old Settlement Bay, Australia - Cyphastrea 1 metagenome | ecosystem: Host-associated > Invertebrates > Cnidaria > Coral ... | reverse complement strand
CTTTTCAAAGCAGCCTTCACTTTTGATTAGCAAAAGCTTAGATTCCAGAAATCTGATCCAATTACCAAACAGCTGATTTCCTTATAAAACCCTTATTAAAAAAAGCAAGAAAACAGGTCCACACAGGGTACCCCCTTTGCAAGCCCCAGAATAGCAATAACAAACCTGCACCAGTTCTGGCAATAGTGGAAACTTTTTTCCGCAACTCCAATTTTGTTGTCCTCCTTCTCCTTCTCCTCCTTCTCCTTTCCCAACTCTTCGCCAATCTCTCAGAAACCCAACCAAATCGACTCAGAATCTATCAGAAACCCAACAAAACCATGGAGAATCTATCAGATACATATCATGATCCCAGCTATAAGGTTCCAAAAAAATACTGTTGGAATGTTGACCCCCCCTAATTTTGTATAAGAATATTTTATTTAGGGGGGGATTTACTATTAGGCAGCCTACATTATAAATTGTTTCAAATTATAATAAATTGTTATACATGGGGGGTTATCATTCCATACATGGGGTGACTTACTGACTTATGATTGGTATTTCGGGCCATAACTGTAGTAGATTCATACTTCAACCGACCAAAATCCATTGTGGCCTGTGTCCAACCGGCCGAAAACATCGGCCTAACTTCTATACCCTCCGGTAATCAAACGTGGCAATGGGAAATCCTCCAAAAAATACCAAGATCAACTAGAACCACTACAATATATCATTGTTTCCGAAGATCAACTAGCATATGAATGAATATGATAATTCTAAAGACAACAAATACAAGGCATTATATAATACTTCACCACCCTAAAAAGGTCGAGCATTTTGGCGATGGTTCCTGAAATCCAAAGCATCGTTTGCAGTGACGTGGCTGTCAGGTTCGTATACTTTATCCAGATGTTCTCCCCATTCTCACCGAATTATCCAATATTCCATGCATCCTCAGCAACGTGGTAAAACCCTACAAAAAAAACTCCAAGTTTGGGGGGGTTACGCCACCCATTTATTGTGAACTTAGTGATGGGAACAATTGGGCTCACGATGCTACACTGAAACATCCTCTCTTCTACTTTTTGAAATATTTGATGCTACGCTCTAACCTTTTTTCTTCTACTTCCCATCCGGCAAACCTCCTCAGAAACCTTTTGAAATCACCACTTCAAACATCTTGTCTTGATTGAATTCATGGACTACAAACTCACAAGCAAAGACCAAGGAAAAGGAGCTGTAGCCATACTTATTGCGTACTGAAGACAGTTTCGAAGAAACTGTTCCAAAAAAAAGGGCGGACACAGGGACAAAATCGCTGACCCCAAGACAGCCCATTTTTTCCACCGCCCTACAGTGAATTTTGCATAGCATGGTGCCATGGATCACAGATTTGTTTATTTGAAGTCTTCAAATACATTCGAGGGTTGCACAATTGAAATAAGAAGTCAAAAACAAGTGACTCCAAATGTGACAACAGTTCAGCGCTCCTACGGGCCGACTTGACCATGTTTTGACTCTAGCATGTAAATATATATATATATATATAATATTATCCAATATCATCCCAATTCTATCCCTAATCATTCCATATAAAACCAAGATTCTCTCCCCTCGGTAAATCAATTTTTGTTGAAGAAAAACCATTGATTATTGGGTTGATATGACCAGACCTACCAGGATATGATCCATATGTACATATGTATATATATATGTATATATATATACATATGTATATATATCCATAAAACATATAACTAAATGCATATATATATATAATTTATTAACCAATATCCTCCCAATTCTATCCCTAATCATTCCATATTTATTATAAAACCAAGATTCTCTCCACTCGATATATCCATTTTTGTTTAAGAAAAAACGTTGATTATTGGGTTGATATGACCAGACCTACCAGGATATGATCCATATGTACATATATATATATATATACATATGCGTATATCCATAAAACATATAATTAAATGCATATATGTATATATACATGGATACCATGATATCCCCAGATTCCCCCCTTTTTGCTCCCTTTAAAATCATACCACCGAGCTTCCCCAGCGTGTCGAAGGTCACAATGGGATCCCTGGGCGCCTTCAGCAGCCGCTCCAGCGTCGACAGCTCGCCCTTGTGGCAGGCGAAGACCAGCTGCAGGTCCAATGGGTCGTCGCTGGGGCAGTACGACAGGAAGACCTCAACGACTCCCGGAACGATATGGAACGATGACAGTCTGGTTGGTGGTTTCAAGGGATTTTCTCCTGAAAATCATGGTTTAATAGGGAATAATACTAGGATATTAATGGAATACTAGTGGGATCATAGGTATATTCACTGGGGAAATGGGAAATTCATCTGTAAATGGTGATTTTTATGGGAATCAAATGAACTGGTTGGTGGTTGAGCCTACCCCTCTGAAAAATATGCTCGTCAGTTGGGATGATGACATTTCCAACTGAATGGAAAAAAACATGTTCCAAACCACCAACCAGCAGTTGTTGTTGATAGATATGGCCCAAGTTGTGATGTGAACGTATGAACAGTTGTAAAGTTGTAGTAAACAAATGATGTTTTTTCGGCATAGGTGATGTTAACAGTTGAAGTTGGTGATGTATGATGTACTCTTCAAAATGCTGACCCCAGTTGTGTTTCTTAGCTTCTTGCCCACCTAGTTGTAAATCAACTCAGCCTGTGGGAACCCAGGTCACATCCCATACAGGTCAAAATGAACAAACCCAGAAGAATTTAATGAGCAACACCAGAGTTTCTACGGAGTATCTCATATTTGGGAAAGTTGATTCATTGCAAGGCATATTTACCCTCTGGTAATTTAACATAGCTATTGAAAATTGCAATTTATAGTGAGTTTTCCCATTAAAAAATGTGATTTTCCATAGTTATGTTAGTTTACCAGAGGATAAAACCCATTAGATCCCATTAAACCACCATAAATTCCCATAAATTCCCATAAATTCCCATAAATTCCCATTAGATCCCATTAAAATGTTGGTTTACCAGAGGGGTGAACCATTATTCATGTGGTTGTTTCGCCGCTCCTGGGAGATCGACGCAAGTTTCGGAGGATGAATTTCAGCAACACCTGGATTTATATAACTGGACGAAAAAAAACGAAGATCCGACCATGAAATAGAGCTAATTGCTTTCAGATTTATATATATACATATATATATATATGATTATATGATTATGTGTATATATATATATCCTTTATCCAAGTCTGGAAGATGAATATCCAAGAAACCTCCTTCGAACATGTGAAGCATAATCCCAACAGAGCACTCTTCCACTCTTCCAACAAGAACTAATTAGTTGTATCATTTAACATTGGCATTGCTTTACTAGATGTCAGTATTTTTCTTAGCTAAGAAGTTCTGAAGCTTCAATCAAGAAGCAGTAAACCCACAGTTCCTTCTTGCAACCGAGCCAAATGACCATCTGCAGGTTCAAAGTTCCGTCCAACGTCAAAATGCTATCGTCCTGCACTTCCCTACCGTCTTCAAAGAGCAATCCTCAGTACATGATGGAAACTCCAAGGACCACGGGGCTCGAGGCGGTTTAACCACTCAAGTTGGAGCTGCAAGAGCTATGCCCAGTTTTGACCGACTGGCTTAAACATACGAGTGTCATATGTTTCATGTGATGATGTTTTCATTGTGCAAACATGTGTAAGTAGCGCGGCAAAGCAACAATCATAATCCGTGACATACGCAAACGACACAATTGCATCAGTGGAGAAACATCTAAAAACCAAAGCCGGGGATGCCAAGATTTTTTTTTCTTGTTTGGCCTTTGTCACTTTAGTTCCAATATGTTCCAATGATGACTGGCCGCACCAAGCGGCTTTGGCGAAATCGGACATATCCAAGTCTGGGCGCCAGCAACCTCCTAGGTGAAAGGACCATCCCTGAAGGAAATGGACAGAAAATCATGGGGAATGTTCTTTTTTGAAATGCTATCATGCGGCAATGGTGGTTCACAGGGAATTTTACCAACAATGGGATAATTAACGGATTTTTTTTGGCATCAGATCAACTAGGTGAATAGGAGTTCCATCTATGGCCGCAACTTCCCGATCTAAAACGTTGAAGAAATCCCTGCAATAACAACGGAAGAATGTCAAGCCTAGTTGATTCATGGGGCGAGAAAGCCCACAAAGTGATGAAGTGGAAATTGTATGGGCACAAATCTCAACAAACCAATGGCATGCTTGGTTCATGCGTAAGAATACGACCGTTTAAAGGTGTACAACCTTCGAAATGTCAACAGTATGTACAGTATGGATATGTATGGATCATTATTGGATTTTCACTGTCAAAGTATCGATACATAAGTAAACGTAACAAAATCTCTGGGTTAAATTTACGGTTAAATATTCACCATCTAAGTAATCACTATAAATCCTAGGCCATAAGCATCTAAGCTAACTTCGCGCTTCCGACCTGCGTCACCTGTGGCGATCCCAGGCTCTTCAGTTCTTTGCCCGACTTCCCCTCTACCTCCGCCGCATCCAGCACTATCAGTTCTTCACCCGACACCGCCGAGCTAATGCGAAGCATGGCGCAGCCGCAGCCGGTGCATCTGGCGCTGTGTTCATGAGATCTTGGGGAGCCTCTTTCTCAATGTAAATATATATATATATATATATATATCAGTAACATGTCTGAAATTCGGGTATGAGCAGAAAAAAACATGAAAGATATGATTAATATCAAGTGTTGAGCAACTTACATACCATAAATATACGTATATACTGTGTATATATATATACACATACGGTATATATAATACCCTAAATGTCCAGCATTTGATGGCACATGTATATGTAGTATATAGCCTATGAAAACGGGTAACACCATTTAAGCAGCAATAAGCAAACCAAACTTGAAACATCTTGAAACCCCTCCAAGTGTTGCTGTCACGTTTTCGTTGTCTGAAATAACCTGCGGTGCATCCATAGGCTGCCTGTGTACTGACCACCAACATCACTTCATCACTCGGAGGATCATCCCGTGGTGGTGATCTTGCAAGCATCATCAACCCGTATTAATGATGTCAATTTAACAAACGCCAATGAACATAATATAACACAATATCATAAACATCTCAATAATAATAATGATATATATATAGATATACATAATCATCAGTAACACTCATTAATTCCAACCTATAATCAATATAATGATCATTATATAATCATCCTACAGCGATCATCTGAGGTCCGCACGACATTCCCACGTTCCCCTGACATGTGGCGCCATTTTTGGTCACAAGGCAGGTGGGGATATCATCGTGAAGAGCGCAGCTTCTGAGGATGTACTTGGATGTGTCTGCACCAATAGCAATGTGCATATTTACTATAGGAGTGTATATAATATTATTTATATAAGTTGTATTAGATGTGTAAACATACTTATGCATACACCTAGTCTACAGTATCTATGTCAACTTTCGTCACATAAGATATCATCCATGAATATCACATCTCTATCATACAAACAAAGCAATGCCCAGCAATTAGCGCTCAGGAACCACTTGGGAATCCTCGGGAAACTCGAGGCAAGCAGGTTGCCTCATTATGAGTATTTTGCATAGCCCTCGGCATCATTTCCTGGATGTAGAATAAATCAAGTCGATAAAACACATCATTTCTTGTATGTAAAGCACACACACATGCATATATATATATACATGATTCAAAGAAAAAAACTTCAAAAAAACAAACATACAAGAATCTACATGAATCGTCAAAAAACGATGAATGGTTCTCAAAACAAGAAAGTCATGCACCAAACTTATACAATTTAAGTTCTAACAAGTCTACATCACCAGTTCTGGTTGACTCCTCCCATACTTTGACTGTTTTGACGTGTACCAACCAGCATCCAAAGCCATGCCAGGGCGTCTCATGAAAGCCCTTGACGTTGCGGGTGCTATCTTTGGAACCTCACGTCGTTGTAATATTGATCCGTGATCATTATAGAGGGTGTAATTAACATACCAAAATTTATCCAAGGTTAATTAGTCAACGCTAAGTGACCATTATATACTGATAATTAGTCCAAGCTTAATTAGTCAACTATGGACTATGGCTGAACATTGTATATTGATAATGAATCAAGGGTTAATTGGTCAACTGTGGCTGAACATTGTATATTGACAATGAATCCAAGGTTAATTAGTCAACTGTAGGTTAACATTGTATATTGATAATGAATCCAGGGTTAATTAGTCAACTGTGGCAGAACATTGTATATTGACAATGAATCCAATGTTAATTAGTCAACTGTGGTTGAACACTGGATATTGATAAAGAATCCAGGGTTAATTACTCAACTGTGGCTGAACAGTGTATATTGATAGCTAATCCAATATTGATTACTCAACTGTGGCTGAACAGTGTATATTGATAGCTAATCAAATATTAATTAGCCAACTGTGGCTGAGCATTAAATATTGATGATTAATCCTTATATATAACTCGGGCAACTAGTAGTCCCCACAGTTTATTAAAAGGTGGGTACCAATTCAACTAGCAATCTATGATTGTCTTGCGAGTCCCCAATCCTTAACTGTTGCAATTAGCCAAAATGACGGGCGGTTTCTCATACTCTCCACCAAACTAACATAGAAAACGGCAAAAACCCCAATACCACCATAAAACCAGCCCAATTTCCTTGGGAATCCATGTTTGTTTTCCATGTCTAATGTCAATTTGGAAGTGCGTTGAATCTATATCCGCACCCCACAATCTTGAGCGTGAGAAGCCCAAAAAAAGTAAAAGTCAGTTGGGTTCCAGTACATAGTACATGACCAAAACAATGTGGTAGGAGAGGGTGTCAAACTTCTTGGGGCCTGTCTGAGTGGTTTTTTGCTGGTGAACTCTTGTCCTGCGGCTGTCAAACTTCTTCACTTAGCAAAATGAGATATGGATATGGGGAAACTTAACTGGTTGGTGGTTTCAACCCCTCTGAAAAAACAACCAACCAGCTTAATACCCCGAACGCGGATCTGCAATACTATCCATCTACATTACATCAACAAAATGATTGGTTCAACAGCTAAACATACTGTGGATGCAAGAAATCCTGCACCACCTTGGATGATTGAAACCCTATGGATAATGGAAAAAACCATCTATCAACTGGTGCAGGATTTCTTCCATCCACAGTATCAACAACCACTCAATGTGCGGTTTGTCCACTGCCAACCCGAAATGGAAACGGCTGATGCTCAGATCCAGCTGAAGCCCTGCTGAGGTGGCAGCATTGTTGCAAGCCAACACCGAAGGGCAAAGCTGACTTCAATGACCATGGAAAATCACCATGCTATTAATGGGAAAACTCACTATTTCTATGGCCATTTTCAATAGCAATGTTAGTTTACCAAAGGGTAATGGGTCTAAACCTTTTTTGGGGGGCCAAAACAACAAGTCATTTCAGTATAAAAGATTATAAAAGCACCCATTTTTCATCACAAAATAGCCAAAATGGTGTTGGAAACTGGAGCAAACACATTGCAACTAAGGATGGAGAGCAAAGCAAGTCTCACACCACAAAGCAGGTTTGGAAGTAGTAGTGTGCTCAATCAGTGCCAGTCTTAGATACCCTGCAAAAAAAAACTTAGCTGGTTAGTAGATAATCCCATTGATACCAAAAAACGAAAGGACTAAACGACCCATCTAAGATTGACCTAGCAATGTGCTGCTTCAACCTTCTTCAAGCTTTTCTCTTTTCCAAGCCGCAATCGTAGCGTACGAAACACTTGGGATCTTACTCACCGCAGGTGGTTTAGAAAACAAAAGTTGGGTTCCCATGGCATCTATGAATGGTGGTTTTTGCTCTCTATACCCGGCATTTTGGCAAAAGTGCGCAAGCACCAATACCATGCATTGAATCGGGATTCCTGGGATATGTCCGGAACTTTCACTAGTAATTACTGCGACATGATTTCATGATGAAACTCATGTGTTGAGTCTCATTCCTTGCAATACCTCTCTCATCCCGTTGTACTGGGTTCATGGTCATTTCAGAAAAATAAAGTCCGTATTTTTGCTGCAAATCCCGTATATTTTAAAGTCAAATCCTCGTGAAATAACTGATCAACCGGGCTTAGATCTCCTATATCGGTTCACCATGAAAACAGTAATGTCAACAGATCATAATCAGATCATATAAAATCATAAAAACTAGATCTAGATATTCTATGATATTCTATGTTCTTCCATTAAGTATCATATTTAAGATCGCAATACTTACTGACCCATGCTGTGGATTCCCTACGGTGTCAGAGCGACAGTCACGGTGCTCCCTGGCGAAGGAGAGCTCAATTGACCTATGGAATACCTATGGATAGAGTTAAGGCCATTTACCACTGGTTATCAAACACACACACACATATATATATATATATTTATATATATATGTAATATATGTAAATGCGATGAATGGTTGTACATGGGTTATTTATAGGGGGTGATCATGAACCATAAATATGGGCTTACAGTATTTTCCTGACATATGAGTTTGGTATTTCGGGCCATGCAGAGGAACCTGGAGCCTGGCAACTTGATGCACCTGGGCACCGCGGCACACGGACTTCATTGATCTGAAGTGGGGATCATACTAACCATAATACGGAGAATCATATATTAGTTAGCATACGGATTACTATTATCATACATTCATATACCATAATTCAGATAATACATTAGTTAGTATAACCATATTCCTACCATCCTCTATCCAGAGTTCGCTCTGTGATGTCGTTGGAATCCATGACGACAAGCATGACAAGCCATGGCTTCAAAATTCAGATCGGTTGCAAAGGATTGACATGTTGATAGTTAGTAAAGTAACCTATATATGAACACCCCGTTTAGCTGTTTGATGCACGACGATACCTTTTTTTTTGCCCATTTGGCCTTGTGCAAATCCCAAAGAAGTAGCAAGTTTGGTTCATGAAAAACTCAATCGACCATTTCTTGCAATCCTCAATTCATGAGTAACCATCTAATATCCGAGAAATAGCATAGTCAGCGGCAAAATGCAGTCATGGTATGTCGACTACTACGTTCTGGCTGGTGAATCCCCACTTTCGTTTTGACAGAAGTTTTACTGGTTCACCTCACCTCCGGATAATAAATTACCTACAACAGTGGTTCTATAACCCACTTATTGGTGAAAATGCACCCCTGAGTGTACGCTTTGGATGGCACATAGTTTGTGTGGAGTTGGCAATCCACATATCAAATGCCCGGCCTGGTAAACGTTTACATAGCGAACTGGAAAATCACTATGCTATGTAGCTGGGTAAATCAACTATTTCGACTGGGCCATTTTCAAGTTCGCAAACTGTGAATGTTTACCAGAGGGTATCCTGTCTTAACTCCATCTTTCGTATACAAACACACCATGTGGACGAGGGGACCACATGACCCTTGGTGAGGTCTGGTGAATCGTTCCATCGGCAAAACTGAGTCCTCCCGCCCATCCGCAGCCGAAAAAAAATGACGGGCCGGTGGCTGAGCATGGCTGAGCCCGAGCCAGCGATCAGTGGTGAAATTCGACAAGAGAAAACACGACCACTGAGGGCTGCTGCGAAAGTGTAGCATGCCAAAATACAGTGCCCACTGCGGTGAAAATGCTAAGTCCAATGACACTGTGATCTGCGGATGGGTCAATTTGAATTGTGTCTTTCGTGCCATTTTAGGATAGAACCATCTATGTTTTCTAGGGCACAGAATCGCCAAATTTGCAGGCTGCTTGTCACAGGGAAGGTGTTGTCTGATTGCAGCTTGAAACATAGGGACATAGGGTCTTATAATGTCTTTCATTCCATACCAGGAAGAAATCGTAAGAATGACATCACTCCCATACACGTAGAAGAGGTACTGCCTGGAAGGAATCAATGGTGGACATTTTCGACTTTTCAGATGCTCCGGTGTCTTTTTGCACCGCCGAACAGCAGAAACCAATCTAAAGACTCCATTGAGAACATTGCGGATTTTTAGCTGAACATGCTTCCCACATCTTCTCATTTTAATTTTTAGGTGAAATGCTGTCAAATGCCATCTTATACCTACGAATTCCTCAGCCTGGAATTTTAGACGGACCCAGTTCAATCTGAATTTATGCCCGAGTTCAGAAATTCTGGCCGAGGAAAAAACCTAGGCTGAGGTGATTTTACTCAAATCTGCAACTTTGCAGCACCAAACAACAATATATTTGTCAATCGCAGAGGCTTCATCCAGCAAAACAAATCAACAAAGCACCCATTATCGATAGATGTTTCAAACATAAAGCCTCTGGCCTCTGGCCATCATAACTTTGAAGAGGCACAGCCTCTTGTGAGGGTCTCAAAAGACCACACTTCATCCATTTACTTACATTACAAAGCTCACACAACCCTCACAGGGTTTGCAGCCAAATCGTCAAAGAGCCTGGTTCATCCATGAAAACAACTCTCACCAGTCAGCCAGAACAAGATGGATTGCTTTTTTTGAAAAACAAATAAACAACGTTTCGTGTTTTTTAGCCCGATTAGCGGGTTTTTGTTCGCCTATTTCGGCTTTTTTCGCCCGGGGTGTTCATAATAAAAAATGTGTTTCTGGAAATTTTGGCCTGAGTTAGTAACAAAACAGGCCTTGTCACCTTGTCCTTATTGGCACATAAAACGCTATAGCTCGTCAGCTCGTCACAAGAACATCGGGCGGACAACACAGCACGTCACTCCTAGGCCTCTACTGCACAAAGGGCAGTTGACATGTTTTCCCAGATTTGAGAGTTGCTTTGCATGAAATGTTGCTCACTCCGAATTGTAAGCAGTAGTGGTTGCGCTAGACTCCAGTAGACTCTCAACCTAAAGGTCTTGGTCAAGGTAATTTAATTATAACATGTTTCAGCTGTGTTTGAGCCAGCCTTTATCCTAGAATCAGACTAAGTTCACCAGATTTGTGCCTGAGTTTGTTAAATCTGCCCGAACTTGTCCTCAGTCTGATTTTCTGCCCGAATTGCATTCAGTCTGATATTTGCCTTAAGTCAGAAATTGCAGCCAAAAAGTTTTTCTAGGTATCATAATATAAGCGGAGCAAAACCAAAGAATCATCTTCAAGGTTGGTCCTGTCCCATTGATGTAGACATCACCGTGGCCCTTCAAGCGAGAAGAATACCATCCTCAAATTTCGACACGAATGGTACCCAAAAATTATGGTCAATCACCATTTCCCCATCAAGATTGGTATACCATTTTAAGCGGTATCCTCCACTTTCAAACAGACCCATATATGGGTGTTTAGATAAAATGCATTTTTCACAACTCCATTCTTGGGGCATCAACCCCTTGAAACATCCTGCAACGTCGGAACTGGAGACTGTAATTGTGAGACAATGGCGAGAGGGATGCTATGGAATCAACAATAGTCAGGACCGTCCGGACCTCATCTGTTGGCTAGATACTTACCTACAATGTGAGGCCCCCAAGATAGCTAAGTTGGTGCCAACAACTCCAATAACTATGGTTTATGGTACTTATAACTACTGTATAGTTACTGGGGCTTATAAACCAACTTATAACTGGGGGGCCTCACATTGTACAGTTGGACAAATATGTGGCAACATTACGGTACAGTCTTCTGATCTTGGTCCTGGCTTCCAACATTGTACGGCTGCAAGAGCCACATGTTGTCGCGCTGAGTTTATCACTTTATCACCTTCTGCTGCACTTCGAAAGATCGAGACTGGAGGGACATGGGTTGTTTCTGGCGGTGGTTTACTAGTACGAGTACACATCACCTGCCATTTCTCCTGGTTTTTCATATATTTATAATTATATACATGTGATTGCTCCTGAGTTTCTTCCCTTCCACTGTGACACCAGGACAGCAAATGAGCATGGACCTATGGAAAGTGGGGTCAAGCACTGAGTACAGCTAGTGCGCGCCCTGGTGATAACATGTTATAATGTTGTTTCAAGTCCCATTGTAAGTACATCTACATTAGCCCCAAGGTAACCTAGCTATAAACCAACTTCGTTATTTTGAGGGGCCCCGCCTTGTAACATGTTTTTTACTGAAATACGGCCGGGTTCACAACCCCCAGCATCGCAGAAGCAAATGGCTGATGCTCAAAACGGGCTCTCAACATGCGGGCGTTTGCACAGCCCAGCCAGAATGACCTCCGAACGTGCTCGTGAACATGCCTTCGCTGGGTTAAAGGGAGACATCCAATTCTGGGAATTCAAGGCTGTCAACCGAAGGGGGTGATGCAACCAAGAGGCTGCTTGAGGACAAATTCCACTTCTAGTAAATCCCACTTGTACATAGTTGTTTCCAATGTTCACCCTGGGTTATGGGACAACAATGGACAACATGATAATGAGGCAATAAGCACATGACCATTTTTTGCACATTGAACATCCACAAACACACGCCACTTTGGTGTGAAATGGAAGGGCTCACCCAGCTTTTGACCCATACTCACATTCCCAACCCCTTCCGCACCGCTGGAATTTTGTTTGCTAAAAACAGGGAAACAATCTTTTTGGAAAACCACAGACAATTACAAAAAAACATAGAGAATGATAGAACAACATAGAACATTCGATGGTTTTAAGGTCGCCATGGTCGCCCATGGCGACGGAGTCGACTGAGTGAACGACTGGGAGTGGTAAATCTGGAGAGGTCCTGGACGATGTGATCGGGTCCACCCAGGTCCCATTGAGTTGGTAAGCAGTTGGTCGAATTGGGTATAGATGTACCATATTATACCCTCTGGTAAACGTTTACATAACTATGGAAAATCACCATTTTTACTTCCAAAATCCACTATTTCTATGGCCATTTTCAATAGCTATGTTAAATTACCAGAGGGTATCAATTGGGTACTAGTAGTATATACTGTAAACTGATATAACATATTGGTTAATATCAAGTTGGTTAATATTATATAATGAACTGATATTAATATTATATAAACTGATATAAAATTGGTAAATTGCTTTATTAGTTGAAGTGATATAAACTATCTTAACATCCCACAGTTGACTAGTTGTCACCGTGGATTAATTATCAATATATGGAGGTTTCCTAAAATGGGCATACCCCTAAACGGATGGTTTATAATGGAACATCCCCCAACAAATGAATGATTTGACAGTACCCCCATTTCAGAACATCTCAATATATATAATTATATATATATATATATAAATATCAGCTGGTAAGCAGGTGGCAAGTTGGCATGTCAAGTATATGTAAGTGCGATTAAGTGCTTTATATTTACCTGATATAAACAGCGTATAAACATATAATCATATATAAACAGCATATAAACATACATATAAACAGCATATAAACATATCAAACACACACATATATATATAATATAAACTATATCTCAACATGCCAACCTGTCCAAAAGTCTGGTATCTTGCATCAGAGTGGGTGCGACAAGGTGCAGCTATGGCTTATAATGATTTTCAGACGCAACCAGATTGTCCAGCCATGCCAATTTGGGTAAATGGGGAACATGCGCAGCAAATTTTCTGGCTACCATGGAAAGCCTGTGAAATGTCCCTTCATCCAATGCTGGAAAAATGTTCACAGTTCTCATTGCTTCTCCACATCCAAAAGCCTTGGTTTCCGTGGACTTTTCTCGAACCGGGTCCTCGGGCCACAAGTAGCCTCCCAGGTCTCCCAGGTCGCAGAACGACAACGCGGCAAAGGGATCCGTGGACCTCAGAGATCTTCCTGGCACTTCGTTATGAACTGGGAGCTCATGGGTTTAAACAGGTCTATAATATATCCCATGACGGATCCATGGTGCTGCTATATATGGTGCTCCATGAATCCCATCAACAAAAAACCCTTTATGTTAGTATTAATATACCAGCGCCATGGATCCGTCATGTGTATATATATATATACATATATATATTACTATCACTAATATTCTTACAATTCACATCAATATACCAGTGGAAACCATCAGCCAAGATTTCATGGTCGCTGCTGATTTCAATCCACGTCCGACAGATTGTGCTGTTCGCTGAAATTCTGTGGTGAAAAAATGGCCCTGAGCATGGTGAAATAACCATAACTGGGGAGGTATACTGTGTATACTAAGCATTCTCAGACAAACCCACATATCAAATTGTTGGTTATATCCCCATATGCCTAATTATTAAATCCCTATTGTAATACCCCATTATTGGCCCATTATATATATACATATCGGTGTGTGTATGTTTGTATGTTTGTATGTTTGTATGTTTGTATGTATGTATGTATGTATATATATATTTATGTATGTATGTATGTATGTATGTATGTATATGTATGTATGTATGTATATATATATGTATGTATGTATATATGTATATATATGTATATATATATATGTATGTATGTATGTATATATATATGTATGTATGTATGTATATATATATGTATGTATGTATGTATATATAATATATACTTGGCTTATACCACTGTGTTCAGAGAACATCGCTCAGGACCCTCACTGCCGCAATGCCTGAGCCATCGGCACCAGCTCGACAGAACATCGACCAAACATCGAAGGTCTATCAACTCAAAAATCCAAAAAGGGATCTGTTTCTATGTTTATTATCGATAACATATACACAAATAATATCAATACCAACAAGAATATACAATCATCATATCGAAAATTTTCTGGTCAGAAGGATTTTAATACGAGTTGCCTCAACCACAAAAAGTCGCATCAACCACAGTTCAACCTGTTCCAAGGCCGGTGCAAACATGCATTGAAGAAGTCAAAATATCTGGCCACGTCATTTAAGGTCCAGCTAAAACATCCTTTGAGATTCTATCCCCAGTAAATTTCTGATTCCATTGATCCTCAGTATATCCCCATGGACTCCAGACCCAAAATGTTTTCTCCAGCTTGGTGAACTCGTGAGGTTCCGGGGCCCGTCCGGGGGTATGTTGGCGTATTTTGGACCATCGACCATCCTACCAGATTCATATCATGTTCCCACGTTGCAAGTGTTGAACAAAACGTGATATGTTTTTGCCCGGATGTGTAAACATATTCCCGTGGCATAAAAATCGCCGATGTGTGCCATGGTCAAAACATGTCAAAACATGGCACACCCCGATGAGACGCGGCTTCCAAAGGACTAAATGAGGAGACGACCATCCCTTTTTTACGGGAAAATCCACCAGCCATAGTTCGATGATTTTCACAGCTATAAACGTCCATGGCTAGTTCGGGGATTTCACAGCCAACTGATGTAAAACCTCAGATGTTCTATGAATTATCCCTTTAAGATCCACGAGTTATCCGATTGTTGTTGGTTGAATTTACCATTAATCTGTGAATTATCACCTAATCATCCCATTGTTCTTGGCAAAACATGGTAAAACATATGAACGTATTAAAATCAATGAATTATATCAAATTATCCCATTGTTGTTGATTAAATTTAGAAGTTAATCCATTACATATCCCATCAACTATTAATAATTACTTTCATATCTTTTGACCAACCTTCGGGCCAGCCTCTGCCCTACCCCTTCGAAAAAGGCACGGGTCCAGCGCCCTCATCGGGACCAAATCGGCTTGTGACCTGAACCCATGGTGTCTTTGGGGATGCCCGACCTGGTTTTTACGTACAATAAACATCAATAAACGAACATCAGAACATCACCATGTTTTACGGTAAACCATGGTAAACCCGGTCGAATTTTTCCACGACCTTTCGGCCATTTGAATAGCAAAAACCTGTCGTGGACGGCATGGGATGATCATAGGATGTTCATGTTTAGTGTCGTTTGGATATGAATCATGATAAATCATTACCCATAGGATCCATGGTGATGCTATATATGGTAACATGGATCCCATCAATATACTCCAAATCAATATGAATCAATGTGAATCAATATGAATCAATGTGAATCACTATGAATCATTATGAATCAAAATAATTCAATGTGAATCAAAAAGAATCAAAAAGAATCAATATGAATCAATGTGAATCATTATGTATCAATATGAATCAATATGAATCAATGTGAATCAAAATGAATCAATGTGAATCATTATGGATCAATATGAATCAGTGTGAATCAATATGAATCATGATG
>Ga0126342_10011036_pt1 | contig 16145 bp, 16 predicted proteins | sample Cyp1metagenome_FD_92528 | JGI IMG/M metagenome (GOLD analysis project Ga0126342, IMG submission 92528) | Coral microbial communities from Lord Howe Island, Old Settlement Bay, Australia - Cyphastrea 1 metagenome | ecosystem: Host-associated > Invertebrates > Cnidaria > Coral ... | reverse complement strand
CAGAGTGCACGCACGCACGGGCTTCGCTGGCGCACGGCGCATGCAAGTTCTATAGATGAGAAAGGTCTTATATATATCTTTAAGGCAACTTCCGCCCCGCCTCGTGCGGGTACTACTGGTAATCACTGGATAAGAATGGATGATAATGGAATATGATCAATGGATAATGGTTATGAAAGTGGGATATGAGTGATCAATGGATAATAATCACTGGTTTTTATGAATGGAATATCAATGGATAATCTATAGGCCCTTGGGATAGATTTATGGTTATCCCATATTATAGCTTCATATTAATCTATAGATTTATATCATTTATATCCCATATTGAAGATTAAGTGCCCATTATTGGATATGAGCTGATTATTAGTGGAATATATTTAATAATCAATGGGATATATTTATATGCTATATAATTGGATATTAATATAATAGTCCTTTCATGGTATAATATATATATATATATACACATACATAACATATATATATATATATATATATATATATTTATGGGATATATATATATATATATATATTAATGGGATTGTGAATGGGAAATTGATTATTATTCATGGGTATACAAGATTATATCTATTCATTGGATGTGGTAAACCATGGGATGTATACTAGACCCTCCACTATTTTGACATAGCTGAAAATTGCCACTTAAAGCTGAACATGGCTATGCTTATTGCCATTTTGACTCTTAAAATGAGAATTATTTAGCCAATATTGCTGATATGAATGGGACATGAAATGATATGAATGGGATATTGGTGTAATATCGATGGAATGATTTGGCATTTGGCAAATTTGGGTGATTTGGCCATGTTTGACTTTGACCCACGGGCTTGTCTGAAAATTTGGATACCTCAAAATTGCAATTTGAATGGGGAAAATGATGATCAACCATGACAATTTGGGGCACACTATTTTCAGACCAACTCATATCAAAGCAGCATTAATGTTTTTTATTATTATTATTTTTTTTCATATCACCAAATGTCCAAATGTGTGTATATATATATAGTGAGTGTAAACCCAATGCCATAAACAGCTACCGTACAAATCTCCCCTAGGACTGATACGGTTGATAACCCCATGAGAAGCCCCATTGAGAATGACATTACCATGTCAAATAGACGTGTATTGGTAAGCGTTCTGTGTTTAATATACACAATAATATAGGGTATGATTTATGTATATATAAATAAAGGTTTATGTGGGTAAAACAATAATAAACCATCCCCCAAATCACCATAGATAGGTGGTATAAGTTATTTCCAAATGGTTGGTTTATTGTTGTTTTACCCACATTATTGTATATGGCAATTAACATCCAGGGAATTGTACGCAACTTCAAGTTACCGTTGCCAGGAGATACCAGGAGATCCAACATCGAGCCGAGGCTGTCAACCGCGACCTGGCGCAGACGCTCGGCAGATCTTGGCAAGGGGTGAGGGCCCAAAATTTCGGGGTCTTGGGTTGGCAGGTTCGTAGGTGAGTCAAAACCTATGAAATTACCATATGTGGGGAACAAACATCCAGCCATTAGCCAGCTCTGAGGGTACCAGGGTTTTGACTCATAGCCAGGATAGTAGGTGAATGTTGTTAACCTGAAACTGGACAATTCCATACTAGCCAGCTGAATATGATAAATTTTTTGCAGGGCATCGAGGATTAGCCCTGAAATGTGTGTTTTTTCCGTCACCTGAAGAATAACCATGGTCAATTGTCCAGTTGATTTTCTTAACTTCTGGGGATTGTTTTTGTGTTGGGCAAGGGGATTCAAATTTCACACAACGTTTTGAATAGAGGGCATAAATCTTATTGTGATTTGCAATTGACTCATCATTTCTACCTTTGGAGAGGTGGATGAACATGGATGTTTACGTCTTGTGCACCACTGTGTTGTTTTTGTGCTTGTGGGAAGACAGGCAGGCAGTACACTGGCAACAATGGGCCCGCAAAGTAAACATGACGATGTTGTTTGTAAACGTGTGCCGGCAGAGAGTCAATGCTTTCATAGATTTTGATGTGAAGTCATGGCCGTCAAAACGATCACGGCAAACATCAATGTTCCATGAGAACGTCAAGCAGCTGATTTGTTGTGGTTTGTGCAGAATTTAAGGAACACCTTTTGGAAGTGTTGAGATTGGGGTGACTTTATGGATTGCAGGGATATCCGGGATATATGTTGATTGCTATAATTTGCTATCATGATCATTGCTTTTATCATTATTGTTTTATATATTCATATATGCTCTCTCCGACAAAACTAGCGAAACACTAAAGTACTAGGCAGTGGACTTGGGATATTCAAATGTTGTGTTAAAAAACCTTCACAACCGATAGGCGACCACCCACTTACCGATACCGCCGATACCCTATTTTTACATAAATTAAAATAGCATCTATGGAAGTACACACCTTCACAAACCGATAGGGGATCGCGCACTTTGGCCACATCCATTGCGAGTAGTAAGTAATTTTGCCCGCCACTCATATACATATATATATATTTTACATTATATATATATAGATAGATACAGATCAATACATATATATATGTATATACTATAGACAAGCACAGTATATATATAATTCAAATAGTTCAACCATTTCTTTTTAGAATTCTTACATCTCTGAGGCAGGAAGGCCCTTCACGCAGTGGTCCTTGTGCCGGCGCCGGCACAGCCAGTGGCATCAGCAGCACCGTTCCGGTTTTGACCCGGCTTAGACTGGAAGAAGCTGAAGAAGCGCAGCAGAAAGCAGAGGAAGCGCGACTGGAAAGTGGCTATGGCTTAAAAATTATAGGTGAAATATGGTGAAAACACCAACAATCATAGGGTCAGGATTATTCGAAATGGCACAGTCGGTTTTCACCAACAATCTGGATAAATCAAAACGACCTGATTGTGGAATGTGACTGGACTGATGATAAGATGGGGGTAACCTTTTGCACAGTGTCCTGTTTTTTCAGGGGAGTGAATGGTTTTTATCCAAAAGAATGTGGTTGATGCAACGGACCAGTTTATGGTGATATCAGGGGACATCATAATTACCCTCTGGTAAACAAACAGTTTGCTATTGAAAATGGCTATTTATAGTGGATTTTCCCATTAAAATTGTGATTTTCCATAGTTGTGTTAGTTTACCAGAGGGTAATTCAATGGCCATGAATGGGATACCAATATTGTTCTACCAAAAAAAAAATGACTTCTACCTCATGTCAGATGGGCCTTATGGGGCCTTTTCTTTTGGCGGCCTCAGGTGAGCTGGTGGAAGCAGAGCGAGGATCCTTGAAGCAGGACTTTTACAGCTATCAGGCCTGGTTGTAGTGGCATGCCACTGGCAGCGATGGAGGTTTCCTAAGACATGGGTCTGGATGATTTGGGATGCTTTGGAGGTATCCCCATTTCAGAAAACCTCGATATTTAGTGAATTAAATGGGATGAAGATGGATGATGGATGAATATCCAAATTCAGAAATGTTAGCACCAAAAACATTAGGATGGGTGCCGCACAAGCCACCACGCATGGTGTTGGGGTTCAAGAATATCTGAAAAGTCTGTCGGACCTGAAATGACTTGAAAGCCAGGATCATGCGCTCGAAGATTAGTGGTGTGATAGATTCAGTGAATCAAGATATAGCTTTGCTGGTCACATCACTCACAAGTTGTAATGGAAGCCACTAAGTGGGTGCCTTCACACCACTGTATGGTAAGTTGACTGGACATATTTATCAAGCAACACATGGACATGGGTAAAGTTCAAGACCCGAACCACCCATTGCTAGCCTTTTTTAATCGCATGTCTACTGTATCTAATTGATTCTAGCATTGGGTACCTCAATGACTTTGACAATACCCAAATGTCTTAGTACACGTTGCTTTTGGAATATGTTTGCTCTTATATGACATCCTAGCGTATTGGATGATCCATCATGATTTTGATTGACTGGGATACTTTTGGGATAGGGTGAAACAAACCACCGCCCAGCCCAGAGTGTTTCATGGACGTCTCCAATGGTTGCTCGGTTGCTCAATTCTGACCTCTACACCCATCATCATCATCATCATCATCATCATCATCAGCAGCAGCAGCAGCAGCAGCAGCATCTTCAGGCAGCGCTTGACATGTTCATTTTTTTGATCTAATCCCCTCGGCTCCTTTATTTGTTGATCTTATATGATCTTATATCATATATTAAAATCAATAATATCTATTACCTTTCGAAACCGTTCGAGCTTTGATCCCCAGCCAGGTCTTGTTGGATCACGGCAGCAGCCAGCTCCAGGATCTCCAGGGCGAACTGCAGCAGCTGCGCTCGCGGCTCTCCGGCGCTCCACGCCGCGATGCGCTGCGCGCTGCCGGGGCGCCGCCGACGCCGGCGGAGACCTGGCGTTGGGGACGTCGGCTTGGGGATGTGCCAGGAATTGTCCTGGAAAACGGGGGAAAACATGGGAAAACATACTGAAAAGCATGAAATTCAGATGTTTTTCACTTCAGACATGGGAAAAGACCTGGGTCACCTGGTGTCGATTTCAGGGAGTTGGGTGGATGATCGAAAGACATATCCTTGACAATAGATGACAGTAGCTAAATTATTTTATGTTTTGATTTATATCCAATGTTGGTCTTGAAGGGGTCTTTACTAGAAATATGATGATGAGAAGTTCTAACTTACCTGCAACTAGGATTCGATTTTCCGGTGAAACAGGCTTTGTAACCCAGATGGGTCTCACGATTTTCCAACTCTCTGGAACTCCAATGATCGTCTCCTTCGTGGGCCTCTTAAAGTCCCAGTGATTCTCCAGATTGAAAGCACTTCTTCCATCTAACCCTGTCCATATTTAACCACTAAACTGGTTGGTGGTTTGGAACATTTTTGATTTTCCCATCATATTGGGAATGTCATCATCCCAACTGACTTTCATATTTTTCAGAGGGGTTGGTTGAAACCACCAACCAGACTAATTCAAAGGGTCTTTAAACGATCCAATTCTGCGCCTCAACTGCACCTGAGGACAATTTGATGGCTGCCGGCTTGCAACGTCGCGTGGGTCTGTCCTTGGCTGCTGGTCGGGAGAGCACATGTCTCATCCAAGAGGAGTGTGGCTAAGTGGCTAAGCCTCCGCAGCCTCCGGTGATTTCACCCTCCAGGGATGGTCATAGGCGTTCATAGCCAGGAAAGGACAATCATTCATGATGCTGGGATGACCATATCCCGTATATCAATGTATATCATGTTTTACCAAGCCATATAGAATGGTATTTATGGGATATAATCTATGGAATATATGATTACCAATAGCTGGTGGTTTCGTAAACCGGGGGACCCCAAGTCATATCAAGTTACTATCCAAACTATTGCTTATTTTCAATCATCAAACACCATCCATAGATAGGGTTTGTCTCTAGCACTAGGGATACCCCAGATCATGACAAATATGAAAGTGTTGAACCATTCGGGACGTAGTTGGGTTCCATTTGTTTGGACAATCCCATTTGTTGCGGTTGTATTCTTATGAGTCATGTGTCAAAAATTGGTGATATTTTCCAGCAAAAGGAAACAAAGATTGTTGGAATTTGTCGATTTCAGGAAGGATAAGGATAAGATGATGCTTCAGTACAGCCAAGATTGTGGGTGTGAGCCGCTGTCCCTGCATTTTAAAGCAACTGCTGGTTCCCTACTGTACACGGAGAACTGTACCAACGTTTCGGATTATACAGTGAGTCCTAGGATGTCCTAGGCTGTGTATTCCCAATGATGAAATCTCAAGGTAGGGGTCCGGTATGCTCCAGGCCGAGGGGGTGCAAACAAGAAATGCAGGATTTGTTGGACTGAATCTGTTGGAGTGGAAACCTCCTACAAGCTTGGCTGGGTGGAGTCATATGTCTGACATTGTCTGACCCGTGGAAGAAACTTGACACTTAAGCCGCTTAAGCCTCAAATTACTATGAAGATACATCAAAAGCTGGTTAAGTATGGTTAAACAATGGTTAAGTAGCCATTGATACCAATATCTTCATGCAAATCTTGAATCGCCAGGAGCAGCTGAAACGACAACTGGCTGAGCAAGGAGTGGTAGACCGCCACGCGGGACGCATGGAAGACCTGGGTGCGACAGCAGAAGAGACCTTGTCGAATGGCGCCGTCATAGGTGGGGTCCTCATGGCTGGGAAATCCCCGCGTTCCGCGTTGGAGCTTCAAAAAGCTGGGAAAATCATCCAACATATCCAACAAAAATCGCATTGGATGGTTCATATTCTTATTCAACTATTCAAGTCTGTGGTCTGTGGTCCCCAGATCTTTAAGTTTGATCCATACCCACATAGACCCCAAGATACCCCAAGGTCACAATCCAGCTGCACAGGTCCCGGCTTCAGCGGCATCAGCGCCGTCGACAGCGCCGTCGACCGCGACGTAGGCACCATGGATGCCTCGCAAGAGCTGCGGGCGCGACTGGCGGCACTGCGGGGGCAGTTGAATCAAGGCACCAAGGGACGGGACGGGAGAGGAATTGGTATCCAATCTTTGAAGAATTCTATAGATGTTTATAATTTATAATCATCCATCTATCTCTGACTACATTTATAAGTTTGTAAACCTGTTTCAAACAGTGTTTCCATTTTATGATAATATACTATATAATATAAGGATATATAAGGATCCATACGTGTTACAAAAACCCTTTGGTGATTTGACATGTTGCTATGGAAAAAACCCTCCTGTAATCAGTCCTGCAATCAAATGTGGCTAGCTGGAAAATCCCCTATAAATGGAGATTGTAATTGGAAAATGGGACATTTCCAATTGCCCTGTTTGATTACTGGAGGGTACTTAGAATTTGTTTCTATGTGTATATATATATATACAATTTACTGTCATAATGTGAGTATTAAAAAGCTTATGTTTGCAGAAATATATTCTTGCTATATTGGAAGTAATGAAAGAAGCAATGATACATTATAGTAGTGTGAAATACATGTCAAGTACTGGAACTAATAATGAAACACTGTTGTTAGATGTTGTTAGTCTATAATTAGGCATACTATTATATCAATATACAAAACACAATAGCATATATGATCCTAACATGCTGGGGCCTTTTTTTTTGCGCAGCACCCATCAGGAGGATTCGGATGGATTTGGGGGGGCCAGCATCGATCTTAAATGGAGATATGAACCCGCAAACATTCGAATGTTTCAGCAGCAAACGCGGATGCAGCCAAGGTGAACAGCCTAGATGTTTACATGCCACATCCACCGCTACCCAGCCCGGCCCGACTTGTTGAACAGCAGGTGCCTCCGGTGACAGTCTACGCACTGAACTGCGGCCCAATTTGCACGAGCAGCTGCAAGTGTTGCGAGAGCAACTGGAACGATCATAGGCCAAAAAACTGATATGAATTTGATATGAAGGTTTCCTGAAATAGGGGTACCCCTAAATCATGATTTGAATAGGATTTTCCATTGTAAATCATCCATTTTAGATCCCCCATTTATGGAAACCCCCATATTCTTGGATTATTCCGACCTGATGGCAATCTAGATAGGTAAACATGTTAGGGAGTTTCGAGTCACGAATAAATGTGTTATTAATTGGTTTTGGTTTGAGATCTACTGCAATCTTTCATTTATTTTCTTGGATCAAAAAAAGGGTTCATATGTAACCCACCATTTTATGGGTGTATATGGGGATGTAAAGGATAGAACATGATAGAACCAACAGTATGATATTTATATATATATATATATACATATTTATATACACATCAAAATACACCAATGTTCACGCATTAAACAAAGGGGAGCAGCTCGTTGTTTCCAACCGTGCGATTGGCTTAGCTGATTTTTTTTTGGCCCGGGTCATCATGGTTATCTCTAAGGTGCCTTTGGTGGAACAGTGAACAACCATCCCCTTTTGGTGGTTAAACTGGTTGGGTTTACTACAATGACATTGATTATTAAAGCTGGTTTGTGATTATATTATTAATTAAACTCAGCACAAAAAAAATGACACACAATCATACTGACAATATTCTGTACTACAATCATATTATATATTGAAAGAAATTACAGTTGGTTTGCGATTATATGATTCAATACGCTCTATGAAACAATAAGAACCATATTTATGAGTGTTCACCATATTTGAAGATTTGATTGTTATGGTTTCAGATGCCCCCCTTGCAGATGATTTGCCTCCCGTATTTGAAGAGTCCGCTCTGGAAAAGTTCCCGTATTTAATAGGTAAATCATGGAACTAATTGGCCGCCAGGCTTCCAGCATCTTCCAGCTATGTTGGTTTATGAAGCCATGGGATTGATATTATGAAATGTTATTTAATCATGGCTACATAAATATGATTAAATAATCTAGTTATCCATTTCTAGTTATATAACTAGTTATCTACTAGTTATCTAGATTTCATGTTATGAAATATCTAGTTATCTATAAATAATCTATTTATTTAAACTCATGATTCATAGATGAATTTTCTGCTGGAAAGCCATGGGATTTTCCCCCTCGATGCGGCCTATATAGATGCTGAAACTTCCAGCCACTGGATCGATGGTTAAACGCCAGCCAGCTTATTTGCCAAAGCCGGATTCAAATATGTACATTATCGTAGTGTAAAATACATGTCAGATACTGGAAATAATAGTGAAGCACTGTTGCTAGTCTATAATTAGCTGTTTGGTGCTTTGGAACATTTTTTATTTTTCGATATATTGGGAATGTCATCATCCCAACTGACGAACTCATATGTTTCAGAGGGATTGAAACCACCAATCAGAACATATGTATATACAGAAAATCTATAGAAATACATAGGAAGAGTGAGACAATTCAGAGACCTTTGCAGTGAACGTTTGACTCGACTCTGGATCTTCCAAGCTTTCCGGATGGAACGGCGGGGTAAATTGTAGTGTTCGGACTGCTATAGATGAGTCATGCCTGATTTGGCTAGGCAAGGATTGAATTCTGCATTACAACAATGCAATCGCTGATTACGAAGCAATCTCTTTGTCGTGTCCGTCGATTGCAAAGTGCTCGGCAGAAACAAATGCGATGTGCCATGTGGTATGCATACTGCAGTGAACAGAGCATTCACATAAGCAATTGTTTCAGGCGCTCAATGACTCAGCAGCGTCTTTGCAGCGTCTTTGTTCTTGAAACGTGAACGTTGCAGCTTCAAAAACACATCATGGTGAAGAATCTCTGGTGAAACATGAAGCCAATGGCCCAAGGGATCATGTTGCGAGTTGCAGATTGGTCGGATCATGTCGGGTCATTGTTTGTTTGATGAAAAAAACACTGAACATGCAATCCAAGATCTTCCAAGATAATAATAATAATAATAATAATATATATATATTGCTTCTTTAAAGAGTGGTTTGTTATTTTCTGGTTATTCAACAAGTATGATTCATAGCTACTGGCTGCCAGTGCCTTTCAGTTCCGGGTTCCCCGCTTCCCAATCTCGGTTCCAAGACTTTGCCAGGATGGCAAGCACTAAAAAAAAAAATCCCACCATTCCCCATGTGTTGTGATGAACGGTATCAGTTTTTTGTTAAGTTTGATGTACTCTCTGGTAGTTTTTCACAGTTTGCTATGGAAAAAAAAACATGGTTAAGTTTGGCAAATCAACGAACTAAATGGCCATTTTCCATAGCTATGTTCAATGAAACCAGAGGCTAGTTGATGAACTGAACCACGCGTTTGTCTTGGGAGAAACAAAAACTCTCATGAGATCTTCGGTGCAAGATGGTGCAACACTGCAATCTCCTTACGTGTTTCTCATGGCTTTGTCCACAGCGTCGCGTCGCGTCTTTTTGTGAGCCCCGCAGCTCGGCAATGGAGTCGTCCGTGTCGGCCGCGGTGGATGCAATGAATGAGTTGGCAGGGCAGGACACCGAGGACGGGAATTGCGCATTGAAAATGGCTACCCTTTTGGTATTCAAACATGGACAGTGATGGAAAATCATGGCGCCCAAAACTGATAATTATATATAATTATTCATGTTGGCCCATGTTGGCCCCTAAATGAACATCTGTGAACAATCATGGAACATCATGTAGAATCAGTATGATTATATAGTAGAAACAGAAGTAACATTATCATCAGTAGTTGTCAGTTGCTTCTCGGTTGCCATGTTGTCTGGAGAAGTCACATCGACCAAACCCCAGGTTCCGAGCCCTTGAAATTGGGCTTTGAATTTGTTTGAGAAGGTCATATGAGTTATGTATATACGTATAGATAATAATCGGCTGTTTTTTGGGGATATATATATATAGTTTGAATATTACATGAATTAGAATATAATATATATATATATATATATATATTATATGTATATCAGTATAATATATATAATATATATAATATATACAAATATATAAAGGATATATAGGTTTATACACAACCAGTAGGGTGTTTTGTGCCCTTTTTCGATCTCCAGGCGTTTTTCGATGGCGTCACCATGGCCTTGACAAAGGCGGTGAAGCAACACTACGAGCGGCGCTTGAAGGCCGGAGCAATGGGCAAATCATGGGGATACCTGGTGGATGGTGTTGACTTTTTACGTGACTTAAGGTGGTGCCGTTTTCCGTGAAAACCATAGGAAAACCATAGGAAAACCATAGGACAACCATAGGAAAACCATAGGAAAACCATAGGAAAACCATAGGAAAACCATAGGAAAATGGAGGTTGACCCTCTGGTAAACGTTTACAATACGTTTACATAACTATGGAAAGATCCACCATGTTGAATGGGAAAACTCACTATTTCGACTGGGCCATGGCTTCAATGTCGCAAAGTGTTAGTTTACCAGGCCGGGTATCATGGGGATACGATGGTTGCGAAAAGCGAATCACCAGTTAATAGGTGGTAAACATCCGATTATTTATAGGGTTTCAAACATCCAAGGTGATGCAGGATTTGTTCATATTTGTTCCATCCACAGTATCATGGCTAGATGTGAGGAAATAACATCTTGTGACCCACAATGGAATCAGAGTTATGGAAACATTTAATGGAACAAATATGGAAAACCCTTGCCATCTGAATGATATCCCAAAAATCATATTCCCATTTTATCATAGTTGGGAAATAACACAGGGATATCATGGGAAAGTTATGAAAAAAATGTTCTCAAATGGGGATAGAATTGCCAATGAGAACATCATATTAGAATGGTCAAAAATCTGGGCTGATTATGAGTTTGGGCATTATACTAGCCAGTATACTGGGGATTGCAATAATCCAATAGGCGAATCCCGTTCTTAAGCAAACAGTACTGCTTGGGTTAATTTCTTGCCTTTTTACGGAAAAAAATAAGGGCGGGTTTGGTATACTATTTGTTAAAATCTACCTATTGGTTGTTGAATGGAAATAGGACATCTATGATATGGTTTGGTAGATATCCCTGTTTGGATATGTTCAACATCACTTGAAAAAATATTTGTTGGAGACTATATCCCTAACAGTTGGGTGATATTTTATTAGGACATTTCCCAACCCTAAAGATCATATAGGTGTAGTAATCCCTAAAAACAGATAACAAACATCACTATTTTGTAGGATTTTGATGTTCTATCTTTGTTGGGTTGCGAAACAAATGCTGTATGTGCCATGGTCAAGTCATCTAGGGTGAAAAAAGCGGAACCTTCATTCAAGGGTTCCAATTGCGGGATGGACAGCCATGAAGCGAAAAAAACATGTTTTGACCTGACCGCACATGATCGGATTATCCATGTTTTATGGTTCTGGCATTAAGATATATTATGATTATGTATACAGATGTATATACAGACACCCACTATTTCCCATTATAGTTTGTAAGACAATGGGAATCTATTGCGTACTATACCACTAATATGTCATTTGGATTTTGGGATGCCCATTAGAATTGTATCTTGTTATATAATTATGTTTGACAACAATAGCATGGGTTTTAGATATAAACATACCATCTAGATAATCGGAATAATGAGGTATGCGGATACATATTAGTTGGATTTAACGGGTATGTATATGGGAATAATGAACGTACCATAGGGACAATAATGGGTATATGGGTATGCGATAATCCAATGTGAATTCGCTGTTTAACATGCTGCAACCATCCTTTAATTTGGGTCTGGTCGCTGTGAACAGAGTAGACAACAATAGTATGGGGATATGATAGATATATATTGAGGAAGATGTAATCCGCATAAAGGAATATAGTAGTCCAAAAATAGTAGAGGTTTTCTAAAAATGGGGGACCCCAAAACCATCCTTGCTGAAATAAAACAAAACACGTGTCAAGAAACCCTCGCAAATTTGATGTCAACATCGAAAAACCAGGATTGCAATTTTGCCAATCAAGCAGCGGATTTAAGTAGTAGAAGCATGACCTTCGGATTTTTCCATTTTACGACAACAGGTATGATAATTGTACAATGGCAAAACTAGAATGAGTATGATATTGGCCAATACTATGGTATGGTAACGGGTTCATTACATCGTAAACAGTGGAGTATAGTGGTGCACCGAGGTTACGACTGATGACTATTTTCGGATGGGATCAACCACAGGAGCCCCAGAAACTTTCTGATACAGTGTACCCTTGTTTTGGTCAACGGAAGTAGCTAGGGTTAGTACTTGAAGAGCCTATCAAATGTCGATGATGGTCGATGGGTCCATTGTTGTCAGAGCCCAGACTGTCCCAATTTTTACCAGGTCTTGGTTTTTGGATGGTGTTAACAACTTTTCTTCACGATTTTCAAGAAAGTGTGCGCTTAAAATCTTCGTCCATGCTGCAGGACGTTCATCCCTTCAGTGTCATGGTCCTATCGGATCTATCGGCCCATTTTTGTGGCTCATTCAGATCTTCCGGTGGCTAAAAGCCATGAATTGATGACTCATTCCCCATGGAGAAATCACCGTTTATCACAGGAATTCCAGTACCCAGGTGGTCAATCCGAAATTTGTTGGTACCTGAACATTCGATTGAAATAGCTGAAGTAACTGATGTAACTATCTTTTTTTAAGATAAGGATGCTTAACGGATGCTTACCTCCCCATAGAATGAGGTGACTAAATATTTAATCTTAAGCAGCAAAACCCATTGTTTTCCGATCATTTATGGATCATTATCATGTTCCCAGGGATTTCATAAATGATCATTCAAAAGCACCAAATTTTGTCCATGCTTTGCCATGGGATCCCCCGGCTGGCAGTTTCAGCCGCAGCATTTCAGGCTGAGACGGAGGCGATCCGTCAGGCCTATGACGATGCGATTCAATTGGAGCCTTTGGAAAAATGGGTTGGTGGCTTCCCCAACCTGGATATTATGCTAATGCCAATACCTTTATGGGATACTGTGGATATGTGTTTTTTTTTTTAATGGTTTCATATGATTTTATGGGATGCAACACTGAGATATGGATTTTATGGGATGTAACATGAAGTAACCAACTAAATATGGGGATATAACTCTTGATATCATTGGAATATGATATCAGATATTAAAAAAAAACTCTGGTATTTTTTCGTAGCGAACAACGGAGGCCCTTGGCTGCCCATAGAGCCATAGATGATCTACACGTTAAATCATCAGAGGCTAATCCTTCAATTCTTTGCTGATAGAAAAGGGATTTTATCACCAGCCCAGCAGAAATTATCAGAAATTGAAGGACAAAATCAGCACAATATATGGAATATATTGTTGGCTGGAATATAGAAATGTTATCTGTAATATATGGAATTCCAAGATTACCATAGTTTACCCCATTTTCGAACAAAGCCATCTCATGGAATATCTGAATATCTGGAATTATCTGCCAAGATTACTGTAAGTTTTTATGGTCAAAGATTACTGCAGGTGCTGTGACATACTGTGGATGGACAAGACAGGTAGCTCTTGGCTATTGGTAACTCTGACACACTGTACATAATGGGATTGTAATGAAATAAACCATCTAGCAACTGGTGCAGATTTCTTCCATCCACAGTATGGAGGAAAATGGAGGAAGTTGTTTCTTTGTTTTGTGGAGTAGACGCTGGAGGACTATGATGATCTCCCACTAAAACTCTCTGGAACTTGACTTTTAGTGGAGTGGCATAAAGTTCGCCAATTAGCCAAGCAGGTGATCTGTAGGTCGTGGGTGTCACGTTGATCTGTTGGTTGATGGTTTCAATTCGTTGAAACAACCGATCGGATGTGGAAATGGTCGGGATCGGTGGAAATCGCAAGCCTTTGCTGGTAACGTTCAATAGAAGCTTGATTCAAAATAGCTGGATGTGGTTCAGATGAAATGAAAAACTCTGCCACATGCTTGTATATATTGGGTGAAGCCGCGGCATAATTTGGGATATCGGCACTTTTTCACAGGGGAACCATGTTGTTTTGGCAGCCGCCTTGGTCATAGAGGGCACTCAAAAGTCATTGGTTCCTGCTGGTCACAGCAACCAGACCCTCAATTTACATGAATTGGTAAATAAACCCAATGATATCCATTGTTTGGGATAAAATCATGTAAATATAAAGTCTCTTTTTGAATCATTACTTTGAGGGTCAAGATATATATCTAAAAATTACTGGAAATCCTTCAACCAAAGGTGGTTAATCAACCCCTTTCTGTCATGCTTCAAATCCTAACTTAGTGATGCTTGATATTCCCATTCGCTGATAGATCTGATAGTGTAATCCCCACTTTTGTGTCATGCAAAAAGGCCATTGGGATGATGTTTGTTTTAACCCGGGAGGTGCACTGATGCAGTCGCCTTACCCTTTGGCAATCAAGCATGGCAATGGATGGAAACAAATGCCAGTGATGGATGATTTCCCTATTATACATACATATATAATATATATATATACACATACGTATATAAATATATATATATATATATATACACACAAATAAAACCTTTAAGTTCGGGGATTTTCCAAGGAAAGAAGATGCTTTCAGTCGCAATTACAGGCACTGGGTGTGGAGCCTCGGGGAACGAGTCGCAATTTTGGGCGCCGAAGCCGAAGCCGTGGAAGTTCCAACGTTGGAGGCCTGGTAATTACCCTCTGGTAATTTAACATAGCTATTGAAAATGGCCATCTATAGTGGATTTTCCCATGAAAAATTGTCATTTTCCATAGCTATGTTAAATTACCAGAGGGTATATCAAATAATGGGTATAGGCATTCCCATATGATTCCATATGATGCTATATATATATAATTATTATCCATTCATAATTGGACTATTATATGGAATTTATTTGCGTATAGATATCATATACCATCCATGAAAAAACTCTTCGTCATCCGGGACCAGCCGACAGCACTTTGACCCGAAGGCAGCTGGGGAGTTTGCTCAATTCTTTACCAAACAGTCCACTTGCCGTGGGTAAGACATTGCGAAACCCTAAGGCCCTATAGTACTCCTATGCATCAAACCTTAGTCTTGGAGATCACACTTTTGGGTCTTTTGTGCGCTTTAAGCCAGTTTGATCAATCACTTAGGAGTTAGGTTCTCATCCCAAATCCTCTTTGTAGCTGATTTTATGTATATAAATCCATGTTTCTTTGCGAAATCAATACATATCAACACATATATACCTGGTGGTTTCTATATCGTCAATCTCCAACGTCTTGACTTCAAATTTGATTTGTCTTTGATCCCCCAATCTTTTTGTTAAACTTGCCATTTTTTTTGAGTTCAACCACCACACACAAGGTGGTGCCCACCCAGCACTTATTGGAATGAACTAACACCAAATTAACGAGCAACTTGGGGCACCACCAGCTATGGGCCTACCATGATTTGTGATATTTGTGTGAACATATCTCAAGATGATTCAACATGCAATGGTTTAGAGCATCACTTTCGCAAAGATTGGTATTTTGGGTCATCCTTTACTTTGACAAAATTACTTTACTTCGTGTGATCCCCACCATGACATTTATACATTTTCTTACTGGCAAAAAAATAGGCATTCTATCTGACATATCTTCTGACATTCTATTTGACATTCTATCTGGCATATCCTCTGGCATATGATCTGGCATATCTTCTGGCATATCTTCTGGCATTCTATCTGGCAAATCTTCTGGCATTCTATCTGGCATATCTTCTGGCACTCTAT
>Ga0126342_10011035_pt1 | contig 16145 bp, 16 predicted proteins | sample Cyp1metagenome_FD_92528 | JGI IMG/M metagenome (GOLD analysis project Ga0126342, IMG submission 92528) | Coral microbial communities from Lord Howe Island, Old Settlement Bay, Australia - Cyphastrea 1 metagenome | ecosystem: Host-associated > Invertebrates > Cnidaria > Coral ... | reverse complement strand
CATGTATGCATGTATGCATGTATGCATGTATGCATGTATGCATGTATGCATGTATGCATGTATGCATGTATGCATGTATGCATGTATGCATGTATGCATGTATGCATGTATGTATGTATGTATACGATGCAATATAAACAGTATATATATATATATAAACAGTATATATATATACATGAACACAGTATCTAATATATATATATATATACTAATTATGCATGATTGTGATATATATATACATAAATTAGAACATGTCATAATATGAATCATCCACAATAATTTGCAATACATACTATTTTGTTACATGATAGTTATATGATGTTATATGTATTTTCCATTTTAATTGTCTGTATAGTAGTGACACAAGTGCCAACCTGCCTCGGCCTTGAACTCCGCAGGCGCAGCTGGCTCCGCAGCCGGTCGCGGCCGCGGTTCTGGCTGCCGGGCAGCTTCAGCAAGATACATCTGCTGCCATAGATCCCCCTGAGGCACATCATTGGTACCGGACCCACCAAAGCCTGGTCACCGAGCACTGGTATCGTAACTGTGAGATACTGTGAGTATCCAAGTTTAAGATATGTTAAGGACTTTTAAGGACTAATTTCGAGCCATACCCATCTAGACAAAACTGGAATTCATGGTTGGAGGACATATGAGGACTTACTATGACTTACTGGTACAATGACACGTCCATCTACTCGACTTTTTTCCAGAATCCCAATGACGTGCATTTCACCAACACAGAGTTGATCGAGCATGCCTCTGCTGGACCACATCTCTCTGCCTGAAACGATCTGTTCATCCAATGTGGAAACTGCAAGGACCTAAACTGCAACGCAAATGATGCAAGAGTCGCAAGAGAATAAAAGCGAACACTTTTACTGACGCGGATATCGATGGATGTCGAGGCCCCTGAATTTCCAGGTGACAACCCCTTTGGATTGGCCGGCCTCGTGGGGTTCAAAGGACTGCCACAAGTATGTACCAACCACACAGAACAGCATGAACAACTGTATCGATCTGTATCTACTTTAACTTCCTCAACTTCTTCATGTCTGAAACAACTCATCCACTCTTCTCACAACATGCAGCATCCTTTGAACCAATTTCAGCACAACAATGTTGAAAACCCCCCACACATGGCAGGGAAACTGAGAATTCCGTCATGAGTTGCTCGAAACACAACCCACGAAAGTTTGGGTTCTCGGAGATGTTCCTTGATTACGCAGTGATCATAGTAGTCGCAATAGGGGCTGATGGAAGCGGAGAGTCTTCAGATTGATCACAAAGAAGTGCATCCTGGAAATCCTCCTCAGACCTCAAAAACTGTGAATCATCGGGCCATGGATTTCCAACCTCTACCAGACCTTGGCAGAGACCTTGGCAGAGACCTGTGGCATCCTTTTTTGTATCCTTTTTGGTATCCTGTGGTAGCCTGAGCTCAGTTGCGGACAAACCCTTAGCATCTCCCCAAAGGTTCACCCAGTTGGTTGCCACATGAAGTGCGTTGTCCTCTTTGATGTGCTTGCTCAAGTCCTGCAGGAGCTCGACGTCAAACCCTGGGCTATGTTGCTGGTTTTCATGGATGTTTCTTCGCCCAAATATGGTTATCATATGGTTATCATATGGTTATAATATGTTATAATAGGTCTTGACCCATCCCCAAATATCAGCAGTCCACCCTATCATTCCCTATCTTCCTTCACGCTCAACAAGCCATCACCATCCACGTCAAGGTAGCGGAAAGCCAACTGACATACATCATTCCAGCGACCTTCCTTCAGCCAAGCCTGAGGGCATTGAGGGCACAAGCTACAAACATCACAAAGACATTGCATGTTGCGCTGCATGCCGCTCGGAAACCGCTGGCTTCATGCTCAGCTTCTCTGCAAGGCAAAAAATGTACTTCTCACTGGCCAGGCTTGAAGGGGTGTCCTGGAACCACTCCGAATCTTTCTTGATCGGGTTGAACGGGTTTCCATCAGTTTCCCTTGATCCATGACTTCCACATGTGTTACAGCGCAATGTTGGAAGACAGCCCCTGTCCAGTGCGTCCCATGCCACCGAAGCAAAGGCGAATTGCACCAGGTCTCCATGCAGGTCAGATTCTGCCTTAGGCAACGAGATGCACTCCAAAAAATGCCTTCAAGATGAAAGATGGATAGAAATGGAGCCAACCATTATCAATATCGGATTTCAGTATCTAAAACACGGCAGCAGTTTCAGATATTTCTGATCTCAGTACCCAAAAAACACTGGAGAACTTGCAATCAAGTGACACAGGCCTGTGCTACAGCCACCCATGCAAGGCGTTGCATTCCTCCACGCTTTGCCCAGGAGAGGCCTCGAAGGTCCGGAAGACCTCGCTGTTCTTGCCTCAGATGCCACTTTCCATGCCAGTGTCTTCCAAATACTTTATATACTTTCCATTTCCCTACAGATTTTCCCAAAATTTCTGCCGTTTTTTCCCTTTAGTTTGCCAGGGATTTTCTGCTGCATGACTTTAATGGTCCATGGTACTCGCTCATATAGGCATGTTGGCGCGCAGCTGCGGGGGATGGCCGTAGTTCGGGAGAGGGTTGCAAGAGTTGGGTGATGAACTCCTGTCGACACATTTGGGCGCCAGGGCGCCACCATTTGGACTCGGATGATCCAAGAGTTACTAAGTAAATCTAAGTAACGTACTATGTTCTGCTTCAACTCATTTCAGCCTATTAATCCCAAACCCATCAACAGAATTCAACAGAGGTATTTTCAACGGCCCATTTTACTTCCTCAAGTTTGTAGTTTCAGGTGCGACAGACTTTGGGCCCAACATCTTGAACCCTTGACGTCCTTGGCGTCTCTGGGCAATGCAAGCCATGGAGGCGACTTCTTGTCAAAAGCCCCTGCACACGGAATGAACCAAATTCATGAATATTCATGATATGTTAATGGTATACTGATATACAGTACATGATAATTTCATGACATTTTTTTATCCAAATTCATCCAATCTAAATTTATCTAATCAATCATTCATCAACCATTCCACCACGGAATTCCAGGCACCATGTCCCAAATCAGACGTTTTGCCGGGGACATTGAACCACGAACAGAATTGCCGAAGAATTCGAAGGCGCCTTTGGCCACCAGTCTGAGCACCTCTTCTTCCACCTGGTGGGTCGATGAGCCGGGTAGAGAAACGACCACATGGGCACCTTCTGGGCACCTTCTGGGAATCCTTCAGTTTGCTGGCACCGTGGAACGGGTTGTGTCCAACCTGCGAAGTGAAAAAAGAGACCACTCAGTGTGTAAGATGTGTAGGCTCGTTCTATCATCATAGCTGCCTTCCCGCTTCAATCCTATAGTCTGCTTCCAAATCTTCCAAGTGACCTACACCTCATGTGCAGCCTTTCTCATGACAGATGAGTACCACAGTTCTCCAAAAAGTTCTCAGTTCCGCAGAGGTATGTCGCAGGATCTTCACACCATGCTCAGTCCGATGCCAGTAGCACATAGATAACTACTCCGGCACTCCACATGTCCGACTTGCCAAGTACAGCTCCTGGCGGAAAACCGATGGAATCCCCTTCTTTGAACACCAAAAATAGCTGGCGACATCAATTCCCCCAGATGGTCCATTCATGTCCCACGCGTTGACAAAATCGCCCTCTGTGATCTAGTGACGGTCCTGACTTGCAAACTACTCCTTCCACCGGGGGGTTCAATTCCGGTGGTGCATACCAAAGAGATCCAGCACCCTCTGGAGAATTCATAGAGGGATCAGCATGACTTACAGCCCATCCGAAGTCACCTTCGGCACAGTGACTGAACACTGGAAGCTTTTTGGAGGCGTCTAAAGCACAGGCCCATGGGCCTGTGCCATGCTGGTTTTCAAACACCAAAGTTTTGATAAAATCATATCTGGATAAATATCGATAAACTATCATACTTCTTCACAATTCATAATAAATCACCCAAGCTGAGCAGTTCGACCATTGGATGATTCCCCTTGCTAACCATCATTCCCAGATCATATGCCATGCTCATCATTCACAACTGCTTTTCTGTTGCAGGCAAGCATCCCAGCTTTAAGTGAACACGCTCCTCTTCAATGCCTTATCCAAATCCATGGCATGGGCCACTTGTGGATAGCAGCTACAAAGAAATAACCTTGATCTTTTGAATCTTGGATTCTTCAAGTTCAGAAATTCCAAGTTGATCCTTGTGCCCAAGAGGAACCACAGCAATTTCTCCAAGGCTGTCTCTCAATAACATCTGTTTCCCCGAAAGTGAATCAGTCCCAGTGTCTGAGGTCATATAGCATCAAGTTCTCGGGCTTCACATCTTGATGGATGATGCCACATTTGGCAACATGCTCAAGTGCCAGCAATAGTTGCTGTGTGAGCTGAGAAGTCAACAAACGACCAAACCTCGGTCAAAGGTAGGCATCAATGTCCGACTAAGATATCCTCTTGTGCGAACAAAAACATTGGCTTTCTTGTGATGATAATGGTTTGGACATTGAAGGTTTCTATACCATATATATACATATATAGTATAGATACATATAGATAAATGTATATATATATAATTATATATATATGGTCCCGTCCTCCGTCTCTCCACCCACCCACCCCCCAATTGGTTGGGTCCCAGGTAGCACCCCCCCTTCCCTTCTATTTGCAAGCTATTGGCAGCATTTCTGAGGTCCAGCTTCGTATTTGCTAGGTCTTTGCAGCATTTCTGTCTACCAGCCTCCCATTTACTAGGTACATGCTACCTTTTAGGGGACCTACGTAGCACACATACTCCCTCAAAGTACCTACTTCTACCTATAGTCATATAAACATGTGCTATGTATCTACTTCCTATTTACTACCTGTGTACTCTGACAACACTACATGTGTTTAACATATACCGTATCTACCATACATTCCAATGATGCCACGCATACCATACCTATCATACCTATCATACATACCACACATACCATACATATGAAACATAGTTACCACACCTACCATGCATACAATACCAAACATACATGCCATACATGCCATACCTACCTTACATAGGAAACATTCCATACCCATCATAGTAACCATACATACCATACAGACCATACATACTGTCATGTCAAACATACCATACCCAACAGACTTACATACCATACCTACCATCCATACAATGCAAACCATTCATGCCATACACCCCATACCTACCATACATACCGAACATACCATACTTTCCAAACATGCCATACCAGACCGACCATACACACCATACATACCCAACACCATACCACACCCCCACCACACCACAGGTAAAGAGGGGGCAGATCTCATATGGAGGCAGTATATGGATGGGACCCATCCCATTGGGGGGGTGGCAGGGCATGGTGCATATATATATATATACACGCATGTATATACATATGTGGTACTATAATATATATGTATATACAATTATACATATTCTCTCTCTCTCTCTCTGAATTAATCTTTACGGCTTCACCAGTCGGGCTTTATCTTGGCTCATCCTGACAGTTTGTCATACTTTCCGCAAAGAAATGGGCCTTGAGACAGGCAACTGGATCTTAGTTTTGTAGCGCTTGATAATCAAGTCATAGAGGGTGAGACCTGCCAGAGGAGCGTGGGCAAGCGAAGATCAATTCAGCTGAGCTCTACCTGCTCAGTATCATACAACGAAAGCAGAGGCTGAAAGAAAGGCGTCTTTGTGGAAGATAATCCTTTTCTAAGCTGTTTGAAATTCATGGCCGTGAAAGACGCATTTTGCAGCTGGCGTGGAACGATCTGTGAAGGAAAATCAATGAATGCCAGCCCGTAAGCGTCGGCAGCGTGGATCCAGCAGATTTCTCAATCCAGTGAGCCCAGCAACTGTCGCAGTACTCGAGAACCAGCACATCTTCCGAACCGCTGTAGCTCTCGAGAAGGCGAACAATATTTGGATGGACACCAACGCGTTTCAACCTGACACAGCCGGCAGAAATTTCTATGAATGACATGATACCAGAAGCATCTTTGTAGCATCAGACAAACACAGTTTTCTTCCAAGGTACGCGTGCAGCTCCAGCTGGAAAGAGCGAGTAGCAGGCTTTTTGAAGCGTTTTATTGCCACAGGCCTCTCTTGTGTGATGTGGCGGGCTTCAGTTGGAAAACCAAACTGCGAGGGTTGAGAAATGTTTTAGGTGTCTCTGTTGAGTATAGAGTGAATCAACAACAATTATATAAATAGAAGATATAAGCAACATAAGCAATAACATATTCTTGATCCATCTCTCTGAGTAGTGAATCAATGATGATTAATTAGATAGAAGCAACATATAATGATAAGCTGTAAACAACTGTAACTACAATGTGTCTCTGCTCACTAAACTATCTACACTTGAAATGCTCCGATCCCCACCCTCCATATGCAGAATCCGCCTGCCGCTTACTGAAGTGAGGCCCAGCGGAGCTTCACAGCTCACACTGTAACACCTCCGACGGGCGATGACACTTGAGCAGCGAAGCTTCACTGTGGATCACTTTGAGATGATATGAAGAGCCAGCACAAAGCACAGGAAACCACGGAACATTCCACCTACAAGACTCCGTTCTGATCAGTTCACAGAAACCTCTTGTACATTTGTATATTTTGGAAATCATTCAAGCAAATGTTGGGACACAAGACTGCAAGGGCAGGGAATCTTGCAGTTTGAATCAAATTTTGGTGGCATTTTTTCAAGTTGTTGCACTATAACAAATAGGGCCTTGCCTAAGCAGAAGGACCGAGTCTTCTTTTGGCGCCTCAAAAAAGGAGGAGTTGTGAAGAGGTTGTGAGATGTGATGGTGATGGAGTTTGGGGAAACCATCCCAAGAGAAAGCAAGTCTTCCAACCACACTTTGGAAGGGTGTGTGACAATGTGGGACAGTATACAGCGACATATCTATTCGATCCGTTGATTGCACTGATTGACTTGCCTTCTCTGTCTCTGCCCGGAGCACTGTCGCAGTGGCCCCCTCGCCGAGGTCCTCGCAGAGTTTGTTCGGGAAGCTCAAACAGGGAGGAGTCTCTGGGCTCCATCGAATACAAGTTTTTATATTATTTTGATTTATTTTGTATAGTTGTCATAGTTTCTCGTCTTTTGTCCATTTAACCTCGACGTGAAACATACTGAGATCAGGCTTCGCTGATGCCAGGTGATGTCAGCTCAATATTTTGGATGTTGGTGGCTCTGAGGACAATCTTCAGTCACAATACTGACTGGATATTGCAAAAACACTGCACAAGCTCATCATCCTTACTTACACGGTGTATAACCACTGGATTTCCTGGCTCTTCTGGGACTGAATGGACCGTCAGGTGCCTGCGAAGAATGATATTTTGCTCGCCAGCTTTGGGCCTGAGCACAGCCCCAAATTCTGCATCACACCAACTCTGGTACTGTTGGACTGCTCACATTGGAATCCGACAAACTTCAAGATCGCAATCCATTGGGCTTTATTTGGGGTTTGTTCTGACATTCTAATTGGATTGGTTTAAGGAAAAATCGGAATTCGAATCATAGTTGGGGATTGTAAATTTTCCCTTATACCAATCCAATGACGATATTCTCCAAGCACGAGCAAACTAATCAAACTATGACATTGCCATCGCTCTCAGATTGCGACCTGGCGATGCACTGCCATGGCACTGCTGTGCAACTGGACCGGCGGGTCTTTGCCGGGAAGCCGCCGACGTGGAGCGCGGGGCTCCTGAAAGGGGATGCGATGGCACACTGAGCGAACAGACTAAGCACACTGAAGTCACAACTTGCGTTGCTGGATCAAATTCTTATTATATCTTGCTGTTTTGAAATTGTTATATATAATATAATATAATATAATATAATATAATATATAATATAATATAATATAACATAATATGTATTATATTAATATTTAAATACCTTTTCAATCCTTTTCATATCTTTTGATACTTTTTGAGAATTTTTGAGATATCTTTTGTACAACTCACAAGTCACACTGTGAACTCTGTCAACTCGTGGCGGCCTTGCCCTTGGCCGGAGCCTTCCGCACGCCGCATTCTGCGCATTCTGCACTGCATTCGTTTCCCATGGCATCATGGCATGGGCACAGAAATGCCAAGAACAAAGGCTGCCTGGAAATCTTCTAAAGCTGACCATAGATCGGACATTTTTACCTGGAAATCAAGTAGGATCGGATAAAGATCATGAAGTCAGCGCCAATCCAGCAAGCATCAGATTAATTTTGCAGTCTCTCGCTACTTCCAAAATTTCCCGCACTACAGTGCCTAGCATGTTCCCATCTCAACTCCTGACTCCTTTGTAGATTTGCGCCACTTGACAGCAAAAAGATCCAAAAAGGATGTACTTCGGTCACTGCTGTGGGTGTGTGATCGGCTTACTCGTCATCAATAAGCCATGGTCTACTCTACGAGCTGCAGCTTGAAGGGTTCAATTCGAGCGGGCCAGGACGACACATTCAAGGGCATTTAGGGCTTGGTTTGAACTTTCGGCAACTTTAAGGTACCCAAAAATTGAAGCCAGTTTGAAGCCCAACTGGTCATCCCGGTCACCCCGCCTCACTCTGGGCAAACGGCACGGAGTGAGCAGCATCCTGAACCGGCAGGGCATCTTTCTCCAAGACTCTTGTCCTGCAAAATGAAACCCTCCTCTTACGACTCGTATAAGACAAAATGAAACAACATGAAGCAACCGCATCTTATCTATCGTTTCTGCTAAATGGATCTAAATGGACAATTTGAAAATCGTAGTTCTTTGCTATTGCCCCAAGCCAGCCTGCTGTGATGTAGCTCTGGCGAACTTCTTCGCCTTGGCACGTGTTGACACTGGAGGAAGTCCTGTTGAATTAACCTCTTGTAATCAACCCTCTGGCAATTCGACATCCCCTATAAATGGAGGCCTTAATGTTATAAATGGAGGCCTTAATGTTAATGTGAAAATTCTGTTGAAGAATGTTGGGGGACGATCTCTGAGCTTTGAAAATTGGTGAATGCAACCCGGGAACAAACGACTTCACCTCAGCATCAGACCCCAGGCTGCTGCAAGATCGCTCGCACGGAAAGAGGACGCTTCCGTTTTTCCATGTGAGCATGCGCAGTCTTACCTCAACTATCCACCTTTTTCCAATGTGTGTCTCTAATCACAAAAACCTCTTCCCTCGTCCTTCTGATAACGAGTCTGCATTACCCAAACATCTAAAGCCTTTTGAAGTATGAATGTGAGGAAAGTGGTGTTCATTGGTAGTTTGAGGGAGACATTCTGGACTCTGCAGGCAGATATGGGCTTTGAAATGGCTTTGGTACCCTTCTTAGTGTAGCCCTGACGTGCCTTTGCTACGCTCGGATTGCTGTCTGTGTTGGTGCCACCCCCCAAAAAAAATGGGCCTGGAAGATCACAGCGAAACTCCCTGAGAAACATGAAGAAACAATTATGGGTGAATCTGAAAATGGGGAATACCAGTATACGGTATACCCATAAAATAGCACTTTGGATCGCACATATATGCGACGATGATGATTATCTGATTAACATTGATTAACCATCAAAACTGAGGGTATATTCAGACACACCCGTATGTCCATCTCACTTTGCCGAGTTTGCACATGCTCCAGCTTCTTATTCAAATTCTCTTGACCTTGCGGCCCAAGTGACTCTAAGTGAATATAGTGAATCAATTGGACAGGTTCTCGGCTTAATCCTTTCCTTTTTGTCCACTATTGCATTGCTTCAAAACGTGTAGATTCACCTTGGAGCCTACACTGATATTGTGATGGATTTCCACCAGACCGGCAAACTATGGTAGGTTTTAAACACTTGGAAGACTATTCTCTGCCTGGACTCAGCTTTCTTATCTTTCTTAATTTCATTGGAACCAACACATGAATATTTCAATCGGCTTGGCAAATGACTGGTTGAAACAATGGTTGAAACAATATCAAACGAGCATAGCTCAAATGGCTCAAAGATATCCAGTGATATCCTGAATCTGCTGCTTCAGTGGTAGAAATGGTACTCATTGAAGTCGCATGGCCTGGTGTCTTCTCTGACATTCACCCTGTCCTATGCGCCATCCATACCATGAGGATCCATGAGGGACTAAACATCACTTACCATTCACTTACCAATCTTACTACACTTCCAAGATCTTCCAAGTTCATTTATGGGAAACATCCGCAATTTATGGCAAGATATGGCAAGTGTCATGCTGTTCAGGATGTTGTTTTACTTGGCCAAGGAGCACATCGGCCAAAACGGGCGAATCCGGGTACTTCTGCTGGAACGTCTCCAGGAGCCGATCGACACGTCGCTTGTTGTCAGCAGTACTGTGCTTGTTGTTCCAAAAGGCCTGGCTTTAAAGTGAGGACCGGACGACTGACCGGGCTGGTGTTGCGGATCAACATTTTGAAACCAATTTCAACACGACTTCTAATATATCTTCCAATCATTCTAATCCAAGTGACTATGCCAATCCCCTTGTCACAAAGCCAAGGCCGATATCGACAAAGAGTTTGGCCATAGCCGAGGCCGGCGACATACCTTGCAACAAGGGAAGCTCACCAAAACGCCTAAACATCTCTCTGCCTAGCATAGCATGCTGCCAACGTTGAGACTGCTTCTCCGATCTCTCTATCTCTCTCTTGTTGGGGAAACCTGTCCCACACACACAACTACAACAGCAGCTACATTTTCTTGGATCACCATTTCACTCTTTTTCCGTCTTGAGTCAATGAAAACGGCCACAGCCCAGGAAATTCGAAGACTGAAATAGGCTAACTCCCAAATCGTCCGGTGATTTATGATCAGTTTCACCATTCAATGGCAACTTTATGTTGGTCAATCCTCCATTTTCAGACCCAACTTGAGAACAGCTACTCTTTGCCCCCTGCCCGCATGAAGCCGCCATAGTCCTTGATGCCAACCACTTCCTAAGAGATCTGAGAGCTGCGGGCCAGTTCACCTGGTACCCTTCTGTTCACACCGAGCTGGGATTTAATCACGGGATTTTGTATCATGATCCAATAGGTACTGGATCCATCCCACATATCCCTCAAATCCCACATTGGATCCAATAGGACTGGGTGCAGGTTGAGGCGCGTCAACAGTAACCTGACCCGCTGGCTCATAGTGGTACGTGCCTGAAGCAAGGAGAACTTTAAGTTCTTATATACATGTTCTCACAGGACATTCCACTCTTCATGATTAACTGAAAGAGTCATCAAGGCCAGATACTTCCCTTTTCGGTCTCTTGATCTGAGGATTTCATGCAGCCTGTACCCTCAGCAACTTAAATGGATCAAACTGCCTAATTAGCTTCATGAGAACGCCTTTGATTGAGGCTTCTTCTAAGAACACCTACTACAGATTAATACAGTATTATTCTAGTGACACTTCTGAATACATTGTGTAAAACATCAGGCAGGTGGCAATCACCTTTGCCGGTTGGTTCACCCGGGCATGCACCACCAGGCAGCTCTGCCACACACCTCAGGGGCTCGCCGTTGGCGCAAAGGCGCCTCTCGAGGAACTGGCTTTCTGATCAGAACGAGGCACTTTTCGGAGTGTTCCTTGTATGACTTGGTGTAGCAAGGCCCAGGGAAACTATACCTCAGATGTGAAAGGAACTCACATAGCCCACAACTGCAATGGATCTTTGGTCTTTGGAATCTTTGGATATCGCCTGACAACCAAAACGCACGCTCCAACTTGGCAGCTGCTCCTTTGCCATGGTGCCAGGTTGGATCACCGTAATACTTGGCATCGGCGAACTGGGAGGTGGGAAATTGGTACACCAAATTGCAGCCAACATTGTAGCCATACCTTGGATCTTCACTCTCTGCACATGGACACTTCCACGGAAAGATGCAGTTTTGTTCTAATGCGAAAGCTGCTGTCACTAGGAAGGAAAACAAAGAGTCTAAACAAAGCCCCACACGTACATTATATATATATAGACTGTACAAATGCACACACACACACATATATATAATATAATATAATATAATATAATACAATACAATACAATATAATATAATATAATATAATATGATTATTTATGGACATATGAAGTGCGCACTGGGCAACCATATGTAGGGACGATCTGATGAACACCTTGGTGTAGTCATCAACAGAACTGCCTTCAGCTCATGGGTTTCTGATGGTTGTGAAGGGGTCCCATGCCAGGTCACTTGTTGTAGTCAGCTTCACAATCACCAGGGCCTGTGCACTTGCCACTGTCAAAGGCGTAGCGAACACCGAAGTCCATGCCTCTTCACCCGGCTTGTGCCATCAACATGAAGGGTAAAAACATCCAAACCTTGTATACATCTGAGATCATTTTTGGTAATTTGCATCAATTTGCGGACTTGCCAAATCTTGTCATTCGGAAGGACACAAGTCCTTCTCAATCAGAGGGTGGATTACCCACTTGGCATTTAGCAGCCCTCAGGGTTTGGATGGAAAATCATCTTTTGACTCTGACATTTAAGCTGGTTTGTTCATGTTAAGTGGGTTAGTCTGAAAATAGGCTACTCATGGCTACTCCATGGCACCCCCAATCCCAATGGGAGTATGATCATTTTCATTCATTTTCCCATCATTTTCCGGAATAAAATGATTAAAATGGCCAGAACGGTGCCAATAGCGGGGGGGGCCATCCCCCGCTGCCTTTCTTGAACAAGGGTTCTGGAGCTTTGTACTGCACTTTGAAGCGCACGATCCGAGTGATGCCAAACTTCCGGGGAGTGAAGATGATCACCTGAGACGCTGTCGAGGAATGCCAAGGACAGGTATTTAAGAATGGCTTTCTGAGGCGAAGTGGTCAAACACATGTAAACATATGTAAAAACTCTTCCACACAGGCAAGAGCAGTTACAAATTCAAAGTACTAAACAGGCTGCTGATACGCCCAAAGGAATCTGAAAATATGTCCATATGTCCATATTGAAGTCAAGCCAGGAATGTGCACCTGTACTTCATCCTGTTTCACATTCCGGGATCTGAATCCGATTGCTTTTGAAAAACCAGCCTCATTGTGAAGGTACCACATCACGCCAGCAGCGTTTGCAGCATTCACATTCTCCAATGGGTAGCTGGAGTCACTCATGGCTCTGTACCTTGGATTGTCTTCAGCCAAGCTGGAAAGGAGTGGTTATTAACCATTAACCATTAACCATCATTAACCACCATTATTGGTATCCCATTATGATCCCATATAATAACAATATTTTAATATTAACCATATATTAACCATGTGCAGCAAAGGTGCACATAGAACTCAAGCATTGGCGCTGAGCTTGGGAGAGCCAATGACCGCAGGAGGGGCATATACCTCAAGACTGGAGCGGCTGAGTCTGGCTGTGTTTGCTTGAACATCTGCTACAAGGGATCAACAAGGGTCTGATTTTTTTCTAATATCTTCAACAAACATAAGAAAGGCAACTACAATTTCCAGCCTTCCACCTTTTCACTGTTTTTTCCGCAGTGTTTCTATATGTTGCTATGTATTGGCTGTATTTTGGTATCTAGACTTCCAAAACTTGCTCGCAACGCAGCTGCCGAAGTGCCTGGACTTGCTGTTGTCATCTTTCATTGCCAGCCCGCTTTGGTCCTGGCAGAGTCGGACTCTGTCCGGAGAGCGCGATGTGGTGATATGCAACATATCAAGCAACAAATGGCTTTGTCTGAAACTAGGCTACCCATGGCTACCCCAACTTTTGATGTGTTATCTTCATTTTTACACTTTTACCATTAAACACACATTAAAACCGATTAACATCGCAACTTTTTATGGGGTCTCCCATGGTCTCCCCATGTTCAAAGAACTCCATGCAGAGCACTGAAAGGCCTCGGTGGAAGCAGGCTGTAGATTTGGGAGGTCTGCAGTACTTGATGCATCCGGAGGAGGTGGAACTGAGGAGATCACACCTGCAGCTGGAACAGCCATAGATTCACTGTAGATTCACTGTAGATCGTTGATCTTTACTGCTTTACTTTCATTTATTTAAAAACTTATTTTCTAGATTTTGGATGATATTTGTATTTCTCCCACTTCAACGAATCAAACTTCATGTCTTCACACTCTTAAATATAGTGCTATTGGTTTTGAGATGCTTTGAGTACTTGACCGGGGGTCTCTCCCCAAGTCCAACACAAGGGTTGGCTTTGGTTTAGTCCAGTTCCACTTGAGCACTTGACCACTTGACCACCATCCCTAGCTGCAACAGCACAAATCAAAGAAATGCACTGAACGATTCAAGCTAAGACTTTTTGGATTTTTCGATATCCTAGCCTAGTGAGGCCTAGTGAGGCCTAGTGAGGCCTAGTGAGGCCCAGTAAGGCCTAATGACTTGTGCTCAATCCCAAACTCGGACTCTAAAACTACTGACCCTTCCAGGCCATCAGTAGACTCCCCACATTTCACCCAAAATCAAAGTCACGAAAAATATCCAAAGTTTCAAGGGTCCACTCAAGCCATGCTGCAGGTATGGAAGGATAGGGTTGGCCAAAATCCAATGCCCATGCATTCTGCTGGTCCGCTAAAGCGATAGCGGCAGCAAGCGTTGCCAGGACCGCAGAAGTGGGGGCAGCTACCTACGCCGATTCTCCACAGAATGGCCATCGCATAGCAAAAATAGAACCAGAAAAACCACTGGGGTTGACTGGGAGCTGCACAAAGCATCTCAAATGGATGGAAACTTGAAGAGTCAAAATATATCAAAGCACCATGAAAATGATTGAACAATATTGAACATATTTCTTAGTAGCTCAAACAGAAAACATGTAGGGACAACATGTCACTAGCGCTCACTACACTCTCCAATTACTCCTGTAGACTTGGGATGACTTCGGATGACTTGAGAACCATTTGCAGGTAATTGGACGATCAAGCGGCCAGATTTGCTTCCGCACGGTCTCCAGCAATTTTGAGCGTAGTGCCATATTCTTGGTCCCGCACCCAGCATGGCGTCATCTATTCCTGCATCCAGCTACCAGCAGAGCTGGGCTTTATGGCAGAGAGTCATAGAACTGTCATATATAGAATCTAGACTCGATGCACACACAAGCGAATAACGGTTCCTGTACCACACCTGCGCGCAAAAACCCTTTAAGTATGCCGCGCGCCACTTAGCTTCAGTATGCCGCACGCCACTTAGCTTCAAGATGCTTCAAGATTAAGGACCTTGAAACAGCTCAGAACATCCACTTTGAAGTCAAAGCTGTAAATTCATCCAATTAATCTCAACATTCTCAACCAATCCTCTCAGTTTTATTGTCCGATTTTTCATGACACATCTTCCGAGCCTTCAGAGTTGGACATCATGCAATCCGCACAACCTCCCACACCTCAGCCAAGCATTTCATCCCAGATCTCCACTGGTTATGCGTGGCTTGAGAGCATCAAGTTTCAAATGTGTCCTACAAATGGACAAGAAGAGACAAGTCGGCGAATTCTGAGCAAAAACCAATGCATTTTGGGCTTTTGCTCACCTGCAAATCAGTGTGTGAATGTCCGTGTGCCATATCCAATGCCCCTGCTCAAGGCTCCCAAGTCTTCACTCTTTGCTTCCTATCTTTCAATGCCAAGTGGCTGTTGTTCTTGGGATCCTCCTCTGCTAGCCAGTTCGTGCTGAGTGCAGCTCCTGACAGCCACATGATGTTCCGCGAAATGTACAAGAGATTGGATGCCTTGAGAACAAATGAGTTCTTGTGAAGATTTGGGAACTTGATTCTTTCGTCTTGGCACATTTATACTCAGTTTTGCAATCATTTTTACAATCATTTTACACTTTTTTTAAATGTATGAACGTGTTACAAACATTATAAATATACATATGTACATAGAATACATATATACATAGAATACATATATACATAGAATACATACATAGAATACATACATAGAATACATACATAGAATACATTACATTACATTACATTACATTACATTAGACTACATTAGATTACATGACATGACATTACATTACATTACATACATATATGTATATATATATATTCACGTCGCTTCGCGACGGCAACCGCCCGCACCGCATCGTTGGGCTCACACAGCAGAGATATATCTATATATATATATAAAGATCATATATGTACATAT
>Ga0126342_10011034_pt1 | contig 16145 bp, 16 predicted proteins | sample Cyp1metagenome_FD_92528 | JGI IMG/M metagenome (GOLD analysis project Ga0126342, IMG submission 92528) | Coral microbial communities from Lord Howe Island, Old Settlement Bay, Australia - Cyphastrea 1 metagenome | ecosystem: Host-associated > Invertebrates > Cnidaria > Coral ... | reverse complement strand
TGCAGTGAGGAGTGAGGAGTGTAAAGTGTAAAGTGTACAGTATGGAGTGTAGAATGAAGAGTGTCGAGTGTAAAGTGAAGTGTGTCAAGTGTAGCGTGTGGAGTGTGGCGTGTACAGTGTAGAGTGTAAAGTGTAGTGTGTAAAGTGTAGAGTGTGGAGTGTGGAGTCTGGAGTGTAAAGTGTAAAGAATAATGTAGAGTGTAAAGTGTCGAGTATGGCGTGTGGAGTGAGGGGTGTACAGTGTAAAGTGTAAGGTGTGGAGTGTAGAGTGTAGAGTGTCAAGTGTAGAGTTTAAAGTGTAGCGTGTGGAGTGTACAGTGTGGAGTGTGGAGTGAGGAGTGTACAGTGTAAAGTGTAAAGTGTGGAGTGTAGCGTGTAGAGTGTAAAGTGTAGAGTGTAAAGTGTAGAGTGTGGAGCGTCAAGTGTGCAGTGAGGGTGAGGAGTGTAAAGTGTAAAGTGTAAAGTATGGAGTGGAGAGTGAAGAGTGTAGAGTGTAATGTGTTGTGTAAAGTGTAGAGTGTGGAGTGTGGAGTGTAGAGTGTAGAGTGTGGAGTGTAAAGTGTAAAGTGGAAAGTGTGGAGTGTAGAGTGTAACGTGTAGTGTGTAAAGTGTAGAGTGTGGAGTGTGGAGTGTGGAGTGTAAAGTGTGGAGTGTAAAGTGTAAAGTGCAAAGTGTGGAGTGTAGAGTGTAGAGTGTAAAGTGTAGAGTGGAAAGTGTAGAGCGTGGAGTGTAAAGTGTGGAGTGTGGAGTGTAAAGTGTGCAGTGAGGAGTGAAGAGTGTAAAGTGTAAAGTGTAAAGTGTAAAGAATGGAGTGGAGAGTGAAGAGTGTAGAGTGTAATGTGTTGTGAAAAGTGTAGAGTGTGTAGTGTGGAGTGTAAAGTGTAGAGTGTGGAGTGTGGAGTGTAAAGTGTGGAGTATGGAGTGTAAAGTCTAAAGTGGAAAGTGTGGAGTGTAGAGTGTAAAGTGTAGAGTGTGGAGTGTAAAGTGTGGAGTGTGGAGTGTAAAGTGTGGGGTGTGGAGTGTAAAGTGTGCAGTGTGCAGTGAGGGGTGAGGAGTGTAAAGTGTAACGTGTAAAGTATGGAGTGTCGAGTGAAGAGTGTAGAGTGTAACGCGTAGTGTGTAAAGTGTAGAGTGTGGAGTGTGGAGTGTAAAATGTGGAGTGCAAAGTGTAAAGTGCAAAGTGTGGAGTGTAGAGTGTAGAGTGTAAAGTGTAGAGTGGAAAGTCTAGAGTGTGGAGTGTAAAGTGTGGAGTGTGGAGTGTAAAGTGTGCAGTGAGGAGTGAGGAGTGCAAAGTGTAAAGTGTAAAGTATGGAGTGTAGAGTGAAGAGTGCCGAGTGTAAAGTGTAGTGTGTCAAGTGTAGAGTGTGGAGTGTGGAGTGTAAAGTGTAGAGTGTAAAGTGTAGTGTGTAAAGTGTAGAGTGTGGAGTGTGGAGTGTAAAGCGTAAAGTGTAAAGTGTAGACGGTGTAAAGTGTAGAGTGTGGAGTGTTTAAAGTGTGGAGTGAGGAGTGTAAAGTGTAGAGTGTAAAGTGTATAGTGTAAAGTGTAGACTGCGGAGTGTTGAGCAGGGAGTGTAAAGTGTAGAGTGTAAAGTGTAGAGTTTAAAGTGTAGAGTGATGTGTGTATGTCTGTCTGTGTCTGTGCCTCTCTCTGTATGGGAGGGAGGTGACAGTTGGCTACGCGAGGTTACGGGGAAGCATGGGAGCAGCTTTCTGCCATTTAGCGGCCCTGGAGTGTGGAGTGTAAAGTGTGGAGTGTGGAATGTAAAGTGTAAAGTGCAAAGTGTGGAGTGTAGAGTGTAAAGTGTAGAGTGTCAAGTGTAGAGTGTGGAGTGGAGTGTGGAGTGTAAAGTGGGCAGTGAGGAGTGAGGAGTGTAAAGTGTAAAGTGTAAAGTGTAAAGTATGGAGTGTAGAGTGAAGAGTGTCGAGTGTAAAGTGTAGTGTGTAAAGTGTAGAGTGTGGAGTGTGGAATGTAAAGTGTAGAGTGTAAAGTGTAGTGTGTAAAGTGTAGAGTGTGGAGTGCGGAGTGTAAAGTGTAAAGAGTAGAGTGTAAAGTGTAGAGTGTGGAGTGTAAAATGTGGAGTGTGGAGTGTAGAGTGTAACGTGTAGAGTGTAAAGTGTAGAATGTAAAGTGTAGACTGTTGAGTGTGGAGCGTGGAGTGTAAAGTGTAGAGTGTAAAGTGTAGATTTTAAAGTGTAGAGTGCTGTGTGTATGTCTGTCTGTGTCTGTGCCTGTCTCTGTATGGGAGGGAGGTGACAGTTGGCTACGCGAGGTTACGGGAAGGCATGGGAGCAACTTTCTGCCATTTAGCGGCCCTTCGGTCGGCTATTGAATTTCTTTTCTGGGATCATTGGGAAACGGCCGTTTTGGGCCAAATCCTAGCCGGGAGGTCACGGGAGCAAATTTCTGCCATTTGGCGGCCCCTCGGCCGCCTATTGAATTTCTCTTCTGGGATCATTGGGAAACGGCCGTTTGGGGCCAAATCCTGAAAAAACGAAAGAAAGTGAAGGAAAATCGTTAAACGAAGGGGGAAAATGGAGGAACTCCGAAGCTCAACGGAGAGCAGCGAAGTGATAAAGGGGGGGCGAAGGGTTGCAAAGCAAGCAGAAGTCTTCCAAAGACGCTGCAGATGGTTTGGGCTTCTAACCTAGTTCATACGGGATTGTAAGAGGACGTTTGGGGTGATTGTAAGAGGACGTTTGGGTTTTTTGTATATGACGATTGAGTTTGAAATATGATGATTAACCAGTGGGTTGAGGATGCTTACAATAGGGATCAACAGAGTTTTCCATTTAAACAACTACCACGACATTTCTCTGCAGAAACAAAAAAATTCGGGCTCGTGGCTGGCTTTCGTCCCCCCTTCTCAGGTGATTGTAAATGTATATATCCAGGACGTAGGAGTGAAATCACATTGCTTCGATACTTCGATATCCTAAGATATGCTTAGATGCGATTTGCAACTGCCATAGCCTTCCTTTCAGGTCAGCCAACTCAGCTGGTGAGGGTCTCAACTAACTATTGATTTGTGGCGTTGTCAACGGAATGTAAAGCATGGTAAAGCAAGCAACGAGCATTGCACGATTGTCACGCCCAACAAAGTACGAAAAGCAAAGGCTGCAGGAACGGCTTGCCTGGCTCACTTGGCTCGAAACGCCACACGCCACAACTACCCCAAACAAACGTGAAAATTTCACGTGGAACGGCGTTGTGTGAGGCTCCTCCTCGGACTTTCCATTCTTGGCCAAAATACAGGTTTGCTGCAAGAGCCCCAGGTCCAACGTGAAATCAGTGGGAGATCGATCTGATGTGATCGATTGCAAGGCCAAAATTTGACCTGGTTGTTGAGAAGAGCAAAGAGGAGATGGAGAGTTCAGAGAGTTCTGAACACAAAGATGGAGAGTCTGAAAGGAGACCTTTGTGATCCTTTGCACAGTCGTTTGCCGTTCCGTGAATCGAATGCTTGCCAAGCCAATGTTCTTGTCATGGCTGGGATTTCTTCGCCTCGGCTACTCCAGGAGGTTGCAAGCAGAAGATTGGGATGTTTTCTCCATGAACGGTTCAGTTGCCTAACTGCAATGAGCTGCAAGCTGACAGCAAATCACAGAAGGTCATGGCCATTCATGGCCACTTCATGTTTAAGTTGTCTCGCTACTATGGCACCTTGCAACTCAGTATTCAATTTCCACGTTAGCAAGTCATATGCCTTTTGGGCTTATGTCAAACAAGCAAGCGTTCAACACAATGACTCAAGCAAACAAGACGTGGTTGGCTGCAGAGCAGTCCGACCCATTTCGTCTTGCCATTATGTACGTAATTAGACACAATATTAAAATGCGCATGTGTGTATATATAGATACATCATTGTCAGCATACACACCCACACACACACACATCATAGATGTTAAACATATATATAATATACACACATGCTACAGCCCCCCAAATGTCCACCGTTTTTGTCCTTGCTTGTCCTTTCGATGCCGGTACCTTTAGTGAACAGAAACAAAATGATCTTTGAGGCTGGTGCTGCACAGCTAAAACAAAACTACACTTGTCTAAAGAAATGCTGTATTTTCAGTATCAGAATCAATTCTACAAGCTCCAGGTTTGTTCAAGGAGTACTACATCTTCAAAAGAAACCTTGCAATTGAAACGGATGCTACATATTTTGTAAGAATACTGGTTCCTGAACAGCATGCTGTGCTTTTGAAAGAGTATATACTTAAGTTGTTTGAAAGGAGTACTGCATGCTGGTGGTGAAAGTTCGTTGTTCAAAGAGGAACTGACATTTTTTTTGCATATATCTTGAAGATAAAACATGTCTCCTTGAGAGAAACAACACTTCTTTAAGGGAATGCTGCATCTTTTCATGTTTTTGAAGGAATGCTACGTCCTGTAGGTGACCATCGTGTTTTTCAACGAAGTCGACGTACATACTCAACTTGGTGAAAGGTTCCACGGTTCCCCACACTTGAATTAATACACGCAAAAATGGCCCTTCATTTGTGTCAAAAAAGCGTCCATCTTTAACACCAAAGTTGAGTCTGGAAGAGAAAACTGCACTTCTTTCAAACTGCTTCAGATTCGAAAGGGGTGTTGCCGTTGATTGTTTCAAGGAAATGCTGCCTCTTTTGAAGAAATCGTGCATTTCAAGCGGTTGCTGCATCCTGCAGACTAGTAGTCAAAAGGGTTTGTTTCAAGAGGAAGCTACATTTTTTCCCCAAAAGCAATACTGCATCTTCAAAACCTCAGGTGCTTCCTTAAGACTTTGAGAGAAAGTAGTATCCTTCATGCACAATATAGTTGTAAGCAAGAGGGTAGCTAATCTTCAAACTCATTGTTTCTTGAAGAGAAAACTGCACTTCTTTGACAGGCTGCTTCAAGATTTTCAAAGGGATCCTGTTTTTTCTCCCAATACTGCATTCACAAGAAACCTTGCAATTGAAACGGATGCTGCTACATATTTTGTAAGAATACTGGTTCCTGAACAGCATGCTGTGCTTCTGAAAGAGTATATACTTAAGTTGTTTGAAAGGAGTACCATCTTGGAAATGAAACATGTTTCCTTGAGAGAGTCAAAACTTCTTCAAAAGAATGCTGAAATGTTCCATCCTGTAAATGATCAATTTGCTTTTCAACCAATGGGACTGCGCTTCTCGCAATGTAAAAGTATCAACACATATTACAAGTGTTTCATCACTATTTGACTTTGTTAAAGGAAGCATAGCATAGCATTTGTTAAAAGGCCACTCTATGTTCTGCTGGAATATTTCTTAAATGAAAACCAGCAGCTTTCGACCGTTCATGTTTTGTTCAAACCAGGCTTAACTCCTCCAAAAACACTCAAATTTTTAGAGGAAGGTTACCTCTGGAAGAAATACTGGACATTTGGATGACATTTATTTCTTTACAAAAAGACTGCCCTCGTTTGAAGGAATGAAGCTTTGAGAAACAACAAAAGGCAAACCTGACAATTAATACTGCAACAAGCTCGAGCAGAAAGAAGAAAGCAACACGCCAGTACTCCATTTTACCTCCGTCTCTGAGATCATGGGATCCCCCAAAGTGGCTATAACTATAACTTATTTTCTTTGCTTTTTTTGTTGCTTTTCTTTTTTTTCGTGCAGGTTTTGAACATTTTGCCAAGCCTCCAGGCAGCGGGGCACCTTGAAGGCAAATCTTCCAAATTTGGGCAAAGCATTTGGAAAAAAAGAAGTGGCAAATGGTTCCAACTGGTCGGAAAACCAATTGTGTGGCCCAGCTGCTTTCCGTGCTGCATTGTTTCTTTTTTTGGATGCAAGTGCGGAATTCAATGTGAAAAAACATTTTTTGCTTTTCATTCCACAGCCTGGAAGAAAATTTAACCATAACCACGAAAGGAACACAAAGGACTTGACTTGTCTTCGTTTTTCACAATTTGATTTCCGCACATTGTATCCAAAGAACATACACAACTTGAGTCTCCTGTTTTTCGATGTTCAGGCCAAAAGAATGCGGGACAACTCCAAAAAACAAACAAACATGAACGTCAGACCAGACAATCTTTGAACAGATTTGTTGTTTGTTTTCTCGAAGTTTTCGCAAAATTTTCAAAACGAGCAAGAAAATCAGCTGCAGGTTCAGCCCTTTATTGTGTCATTCTTTTCTGGACTGGCTGCTACTAAACAAAACACGCACACATATTAGATTGTTTATATTATATTATGTTATATTATGTTATGTTATGTCCTGTTATATTATGTTATGTTCTGTTATATTATGTTATGTTATACTATTATATTATATTAATATTATATCATGTGTTTTTAAATTATGCTATGTTATGTTATAAGTTATTATATTATATCATATCATATCATGTTTTGGTATATCATGTCATATCATATCATATTATATCATATCATATCATATTATATTATATTGTATTATATTGTATTATTTTATCTTATCTTATATTACATTATATTATATTATATATATATGTATGTATATGTATATGTATATGTATATGTATATGCATATGTATATATATAATACGTACATCAAAATAGATATAGAGAGACACATACATATGCATATATATATATACATATATAGATATACATACTGTACAGACTTGCATATAGATACAATTATATATATACGTATCTGCACTCGACAGTTCAAAGGCTGTGATTTTTTTGCGAGTGAGGCTTTGCCCAAAGGTCTAGTCTCTGCAATGTCGCGGGCCAAGGGCAAACCAAGGCATACCGAGGGCAAACACCGGGCACCCCGACACCCCAAAATGAGGTCCAAATTTGTCATGATCACGTTCCACAGCGTTTGTCGTTTCAATGAAGTTCCCAGTTGCCATAGATCCTGTTTGCTGCCTCGGGCACCACAGGCGCATTCTTGTTGGGGGAAGTGCTGCTAAGGGTGCTTTGGGCATGGACTGCTGCGGGCATGCAGGCCAAGCTGCTAAGCTGCTGTGCTGCTGTGCTGCTGTGCTGCTGTGCTGCTGTGCTGCTGTGCAGTTGGCATGGGTGTAAAGGGTGCCAAGGGTGCCAAGGGTGCCAAGGGTGCCAAGGGTGCCAAGGGTGCCAAGAGCAATCTGGCCTCGGGTTGCCTCTGATTCTTGAGCGCTAAAGAATGCATGTAGCTACAACCCAGCAACCTGTCATGACAGATCAAATGACACAGCTGATGACACAGCTGATGGCAGCTCCTCTTTCTAAGGTCTTGCCATCCAGCTTCTGAAGGCATGGTCAGTGGCTGATTAGTAGCACTGTCAGTAGTGGATAGATGTTTGCACTGGTGAGGCTGCAATTTGCATTTGACCACGCGAGTGAAAACTGATGGGAGCTCATCAGTTTGGAATGTGTTTGCCTCAAAATTTCGGTGTCTTGTAAAGTGCTACTGAAGTGTTCGAACTGGATCGTTTTTTATGTCATGCCCTCTCAACGATGAAATATATTCAGTAGTCAGGTTTGTTCATGGATGGACATAACGTAGCTGAATAGTATTGTGCATGAAAATGACCAAATGCAACTGCAATGTTTTCGAACTAGTGCGTGTTTTGAACAACTGCGAAACGTCTTCGCACTAACGTGACCCTTCCTGTTTCATCAAAGGCACGACTAGGTCTGCCAGGTCTGAAATTTGTGTTTTGAGATTTTGTGTGTAAGCCTGTGCAAGGATTGACAAGCTTGCAGTATCACATTGAAAATCTGCTTATATAAAGTTGTGGAACACTATGCAGTGTATGAATGTGTATGATATTTGTTATGTGCTTTGAACTTATGTATTTAACGTTAAGATTTTCCTTCTTGGGTCTCATGTTCTCACGTGCTCGATGATAGTTCATGCGTCCCAGGCCTCAACATTCGCCAGTACGACGGTTTCCTTCGAGGTATCCACTGCGGGTGAGTAGTCCAAAGAATTTACTGTCATATCATTGCAGACTGTGTGAGTCATTTGTTTTCCAGTTTTGAGGGGTTGCATTCACTTTGAGTTTTGAAACCATAGATGATTGAGCTATATTGAAATTCAAAAGAAAGAGGGCCGTGTTGCTATGAGGGCCATGTCACGCCTGCTTCAAATCCATGGTTCTGCAACTTCTCTTGATGTTGATGTGGTTGAACACGAAACTAAGCTTAGAGGAGCCAAAAAGCCTTGGAATCACAACACTTTTTGGCGTTGCTCGCAAACCTCACGTTTGACCTTGAGGCTGCAAAGAATATCAGCCTGCTGGTGACTAAGATGTGGGAGGGGCTCTGAGTGGTTTGTGGACGTCTGAGGTCAGATCCGTCCAGAGCATCATCGGTTTCATTGGCAGTCAAGTGGCGTTGCGAGTTTCAGGTCGTCGATTTCGTCTTCAATACTGTGCCCGGACAATGAGGCTGGACTTTTCCTTTGCAACTTGTGCGAAAGGACTTACTAAATGAGTCTCTCTCTCTTTCTCTATTTTGCAGGCTCTTGACCCTTGCTTCCTTGATGTGGTCGTCAACCCAGAAATGCGATTGAGCAAGCCTAACTAAAGACTTTTTCTGTCTCTGTTGTTTTAATCGTTTTAGGTTGGTGATGGCCTCAAGCTGAGAACTCAGAAGGAGGACTTGGAGGCGGAATGTGATCAGGAATGCGCTTGAGCCTTCATAGATATTCATATATGCGGGTTCATACGTATTCATATGTATTCATGATGTATTCAGAACTTGAGAACATAGTATTCAACTGTATTTGTCAATATCTCCGAAAATATACCGCTGTGTTGTGTTAGTGTTGGACAAGTAGGAAACAAAACTCGAGCTGCTGGCAAACTGTTTTACAAAACCGCTCTCATTGGTATCAGAACATTGCATTTGGATGCATTTGGTAGATCACAATGTAGACTTATGGAGTGTAAAACTATGCGGAGCTTGTAGACTCACAAACTTGACCTTCACGGATTCATTGTGACTCTGATCAAACTTTGTGTCCCACTCCTCATCTCCACAGTCCAAAGATGTCCACACTGTAAACTCCTGAGCTCAGTAGGTAAGTGCTTCGTTGATGCCGGACGTTAGGCGGGGAATCTGAACATCTGGCGGTCGAGATGCTAACCAGTTTGAGCTTTCAAGGTAAAAGATGGTAAAAGATGGTAAAAGATGGTAAAGATGGTAAAAGATGGTAAATATATTGAAGTGAAAAGGCTCTCTTTCAGATTCAAGGAAAAACAGCGTTGGCTCCAAATGGAGTCAATCTGGATTAGAATTCCTAGAATGGGCATGGCTCGTTTGCATGTGTAGCTTGTAAAACATGAAGCAACATTGCTTGATGAGGGCGCAAGAAGCAGCTGTTGATAAATTGATAAATTACTTCTCAATTGTTTGAAAACATGCAACGCCGAACAAGTACTGCAGTCTTTTGAAGAACCTGTGTCAGGCTCATGCAAAAGATCAGCGGTGCAGTGCTGCGATGCAAGATCCTAAAACTAGGCTGGATAAGCAGCGAACTTTTTGCTGCTTCCAGTAAAGGACATGGTCCAAACATGTGCAAACTAGAGTTCTTTTTGTCCCGCTCTAGTGATTGGGCTAAGTCCAGACCAACTAGTCGCAGACTTCCTGAACACATCCAAGACACAAGCTAAAAGTAGGCTTTTGCAACTGGGTCATTAACTTTCTGTTGAGCATACTACAAAATGCTTTCGTTGAGCAACAGCATATTGTAGGGCTTCGCATACTGGCGATGCCCCAAGGGGCCTGGTTGTGGTTCCTGTTCCTGTTGTTGCTGTTGTTGCTGTTGTTGCTGTTGTTGCTGTTGCTGCTGATGTTGTTGCTGTTGTTGCTGCTGTTGTTGCTGTTGTTGCTCCATACGACTACAATGAATTCATTTGATAAATTTAATGAAACAAAACTCCCAAAGAAAGAAGACTTTTACAGTCAATTATACGAAGAAAACATCACTGACAAAGACTATGCCAGAGCAAATATTGTATGGAAACATTTTAACATAAAAACCTTGGAGATATCATGATTTATGCTTGATGACTGATGTATATTTATTAACTGATGTATTTGAAAATTTTAGGGATATGTGTTTAAACTATTATGGATTAGACCCAGCATATTATATAACTTTACCCAATTATTCTTGGAATGCCTTTTTATCATTAACAGGAGCTAGACTTCAACAAATTCATATAAAAGAAATATATGAGATGATTGAACATGGTTTAAGAGGAGGAATGACACAATGCTCTCATAAGAAAGTAGAAGCAAACAATAAATATATGAATGAAGATTATGATAAATCTAAACCATCATCATATATAAGTTATTTAGATGCTAATAATCTTTATGGATTAGCAATGTGTAAGAAACTACCTTATGATGATTTTAAATGGTATTACGGTAGAATGGATGAGAAGAGAGTAATGAAATATAGTGATGATGATGATGATGATGATGACATGGGATATATATTAGAAGTTGATTTGGATTATCCAAAAGAACTACATGATTTACATAAAGACTATCCATTAGCACCCGAAATTATGAGTATTAATGAGAGTATGCTTTCACAAGTCCAAACAGATATACATAAATATTATTATGGTAAAGATGCCAGTGATGAAAAGTCAAATAAATTAGTATTAAATGTCATGGATAAAAAGAAATATGTTTTACATATATCAGCATTGAAGTTTTATTTACTGTACAGCATGGATTATCACTAAGAAAAGTCCATAGAGTAATAAGTTTTAAACAAGCAAACTTCTTAACACCATTTATTGAATTCAACACTGAAAAGAGAAAGAATGCCAAACATGATTTTGAAAAAGAATTATTTAAGCTAATGAATAACAGTGTATATGGCAAGACCATGGAAGATGTCAGAAAGCATGGTGATTATGAGTTAGTTAATACACCTGAACGCTTCCAAAAACTGGTAAATAAACCACTATTCAAACACAGGCATATTATAAATGAAGATCTTGTAATTGTTGAGAAAGAAAAACACACAGTGGAACTAAACAAACCTATCTACATGGGTATGTTTATTTTAGACTATTCTAAAATTCATATGTATTCGTTCTATTATTATGTAATGAAACCAAAATATAAAGATAATATCAAATTAGTATATACTGATAAAATATAAGATTTCAAGACTTGGTCCTAAAATAACAAGACATTTAAAATCAAGAAAAAAATATATATAATTGAATACTGTACTATGAGAGAGGGAGTGCCATTTAGTTTGAAAAGTATAGAAAACATAATAACAGAAGAAAAAGAAGAATTATCTTTAATCTATGAAGAAGTAGAAGATGATTTAGGTTATAAAGTTAAACTTGATATTGAAGTTCAATTAGTGGCAAAACTCCCAGAAAAGGAATATGGAGAAAATGAATTTAGTTATAGAGAAATTTATTTTATGAATGACTTTGATGAATATGTAGATGAAGATAATATAGATGAAATATTAGAGAAAGCAGTTGAAGAAATACAGGAAGATATAGAAGAAGACCGAGATAAAGATAGTACAATAGGAATACAGGCATTTCATTTTAAATTAGTCATTATTGAAGACATTTACTCCTAACATATTTCTAATAATTATTTATTCGAATTATGGATTTGTAAGATGGGATTTTTAAAGGTTAAGGGTTTGTCTTTATTGTGGTCTATTGTTTTGTTCTTTATGTTGTTCTTTGCTGGGTTTGTTTTTTTTGTTTGTTGGGTTGTTGTTTTGTTTTGGGTATGGAATGGATGAGGTGATGATGAATTGACTGTTATGATTTCTATAAAATGGATGAGGTAATAGATGGTTAGTAGTGATGATTTATGAGGAATGAATGAGATGGATATAAATTGACTGTTATGATTTCTATAAAATGGATGGGGTAGTGGAAATGGTAGGTTGTTATGATTTTATGGAATGAATGAGGTAATTGTGGTTGGTTGTTATGTTTTTTTTCTTTTTTTTTGTGAATAATTTTTGAGTTGTTATACTGCTATAATTTGAGTTTAGAAAACTTCATTAAATCAGCTTTTTTAACATTTTTTAGGTGCGCAGCAGATCGCGCCCCAAGACCAAACAAGCGCAGTTCCTGTTTACAAATACAGGTGCCCATTGTGTCCGGCACAGTGCGCACGGGCCAGAGAAATCGCAGTTCATGTGGCAAATGGTTTCGTGCGCGTGGCCATTTCTGGCCGTATCTCCGAACATACGCTCCCGAAGCATGGGGCAATCTCTACATCGTGCCAGCAGCAAGCCGAAGGACAAAGCCAAATAAAACACAGAACTCCAGCTGGCAAGACATGTCGCCAAGAAAGATGGCAAGCATAGCATGTGAACCCTTGCGAAGGCGTGACGGATCGTGCCTTCGGCCTGTAGCTGGTAATGCCTATGACGTTGCTTACTGAACCGAGAAGAAACTAGCTCCAGGAGCTTCAAATTGCATAATTCGAGCCTTGTCAAAGCCGGCGTCGCCGCACTGAAACAGCGTGTCAGTGAAGGACGGATCGCGCCTCCGAGCCGGTATTTTCTGAGCTGACGAGAAACTAGCTCCAAATTCCATTCTCCAAGCCCCCTAAATAGCTGGTGTCGCCACACTGAAGCAGCATGCCAATGAAGGACGGATCGTGCCTCCGGTCTGCAGCTGGTAGTGCCTAACGACAAGAAAACTAGCTCAAAATTCCGTTCTCCAAACCTTCAAAGAAGTTGGTGTCGCCGCACTGCAACAGCATTGCTTTCGGCGCCGGCAGGAAGCTAGTTCCAAATTTCATGTGCCAAGCCCCAAAAATTATCCCGGGAAGAGACCCCAAACAGTGTGTAGTGAGGATGCTAAAGGGAAAGGTGGAAAGGACCTAAAATCACCAGTGGCTGCAAGCTAGCAGGACAAGAGCGACCCTTGTAGTGAAAGCATGGTGTTCAGTCAAGGTGGTCTCTGGAAGAAGAGGTAGCAGATAAGATTCTGCAAGTTCCCTTTGTAAAGAAGATTCGTGCGCAAGATCTCCTTGAGAGGTTCTCTGTAGAAGCTGCTGTGCAAGATCCCGGTGTAGGCTATGTGTAAAAGGTGTCTATAGGAGATCTCCATACAAGATCTTTGCAAGGATCTCAAAGTAAGATCTCTGTTCAAGCTATCTAAAAAAGATCTCCGAGCAATACTTCTGCTCTCTGCACCAGGCCCCTGTACAAGATCTCTATAAGAGCTCTCCTGGCAAGATCCCTGTACAAGATCTCTAGAAGAGCCCTGTTGGCAAGATCTTTATAAGAGACCTCTTGGCAAGATCTCTATACAGAGCTCTATAAGAGGTCTCTTGGCGCAACCTCTGGGCAAGATCCCTATAAGAGATCTCTTGGCAAGATCTTTTTGAGATGTCTGTGCGCGCTCTGTGCAAAAGCTCTCTTGGCAAGATTTATGTAAGAGACCTCTTGGCAAGATCTCTGCAACAGGTCTCTAGAAGAGGTCTTTTTGCAAGACCTCCGGACAAGATTTCGATAAGAGATCTCCTGGCAAGCTCTGTATGAGATCTATGTACAAGCTCTGTATAAAAGCTCTCTTGGCAAGATTTGTTTGGCAAGATCTCTGCAATAGATCTCTATGCAATGTCTCTGTACAAGATCTCCAGAAGCGGTGGCCTGGCAAGATCTGTGTACAACTCTAAAAGAGGTCTCTTAGCAAGACTCGAAGAGATCTCTGTACAGGCTTTCTATAAGAGCTCTTTTGGCAAGATCTCTGTAAGAGATCTCTTGGCAAGATCGCTGTACAAGATCTCTACAAGAGGTCTCCGTACAAGATCTCTGCGCAAGCTCTCTACAAGAGACCTCCTTGTCAAGAACTCTGTAGAAGATCTCCTTGACCAGGAAAATGAGCACTGCGCCACAACGAGAGCGATCTGACAGGCCCAAAGTGACGAGAGGGATCTCAAAATGAGCACCGCCGCGCCGCAGCGAGAGCGATCTGACAGGCCCAAATGACGCGAGGGATCTCAAAATGAGCACCGCGCCACAGCGAGAGCGATCTGACAGGCCCAAAGTAACGAGAGGGTTGGACGGGCGATCTCACAAGAGCCAGTTTGTGTGGAAATTTACAGGAACAATGCCGGACGCGTCGCCCGCGGCCATCGTCTTGTGCCAGCCTGCGCAGTCGACATGCAAATGGACATTTCACAAGAGCCATTGCCTGCTGAAATTTGCAGGGAAAATGCCAAACGCGACGGATACCACCTCGATTGAACACCGGGCCTTAACTGTTACCGTAAGAACCCTTCAGTGTGGCCACGCTGTTTGGGAAAAGCTAGCATCGCCACATTGAAACAGCATGTCAGTGAAAGACGGATTGTGCCTCCTTTCTGCAGCTGGTAGTGCCTAACGTTCCTTTCTGCACCGACAAGAAACTAGCTCCAGATTACATATTCCAAGCCTTTCAAATAGCTGGTGTCGCCACGCTGAAACAGCATGCCAGTGAGCGACAGATCATGCCTCCGGGCTGGTAGTGCCCAGCGTTGCTTTCTGCACCGGCAAGAAACAAGCTCCAAATTCCAGGTCTCCAAGCCCTTCAATTAGCTGGTGTCGCGACATTGAAACCGCATGTCAGTGAAAGACAGATCGTGCCTCCGGTCTGCAGTTGGTAGTGCGTAACGTTGCTTTCTGACCTACAAGAAACGAGCTTCAAATTCCATTTTCCCAGCCCCTCAAAAGTTGGTGTCGCCACACTGAAACAGCATGCCAGTGAAGGGCAGATCGCGCCTCTGGTCGGCAGCTGTTCGTGCCACTGTTGCTTTCTGAACCGAGAAGACACTCGCTCCAACTCAAAATATTGCTGTTACTGTTGCTGCTTGCTTGCTTTTTGGTCGTGCTGCTTGCTTTCTGTTTCTCTTCTTTCTTTTGCCTTTGCTCTTGCTTTCCTTGCCTCTCTTAAATACTTGTTCTTGCTTGCTTGCTGTTTGCTCGTGCACCTTGCTTTCTTCTTGCGCCTTGTATCTTGCTTCCGGCGTGCCTTCTTCTTCCATTGCCATGTTCGATATAGTGTATGCTAGGTGCCTAGTGTTGACGCCTCCCTTTGCCAGCAGACCCATGTCAAGTGTTGTGCAAAGTTGCATCTTCTCTTGCATAAACCGACAAGAGCAAATAACTGACACTCCCAGGTTCATCACGATGTTGCTTGTGTACCATGAAGTACTTGTAGTCTCCATAAGTCGGACAGACCATGTGCCTAGCCAGGTTCGTTTGCAAAAACAAACATTTTTCACCACAGAAACGATATTTGATCAAGATGGTTTCAAGTAGTTTCACCTAATGTCTTTGATCCATCCGTTTGAAAACGGAAGTCTGCCCGAGTTGACAGAACCGTGATCACATTGGCAAGAGTGAAAGTGACAGATTCAACACTTCAAGAGGTGAAGACATCTCTGGCTCTGAATGGTGCCTTTTGTTCCAACCTTGGTGAGTACATATGGCTGTGGCGCATTGGCACTCAGTTTGACACTTTTGTCACACATGTTTTTTTGTTTTGGGACACAAGAACACACAGCATCCTTCATACCATATGAAGGCACCTCATGATTCACATTGTATGTATATGTATGTATATGTTTTTTTGGTATACCTTTGTACACATATCATATGCAAACTCTTCAGTTTTGACACAGACTCTGTCTTTGTGAGGTTTGCAGGCTGGGATGGACGACGTTTGCCGGTTGCTGCTGCTTGGATTTTACTTATACAGTAGATGCATTGAATCGTCTCATGTTACATTTCTCTGTCCTGAGGTGGTACCCTTTCCCCAAAGTTTGTGCAATGGTCAGGAACTTGGCCATGCAGTTCACGAAAGGTAGCCTAGGCTACCTGAGTTCTATGTACCTTAGTACTAGTTTAGTACTGGGGGAGGTGGTTGATCCTTTCCTGGAAATTGACGGCTGGAACTCCCCCCACCCTTCGATTCCTCCCTGGTCCGGATTCAGCCATGTATATTGTTGGCTCCGCTGCTAGCCTCAAGTGATAAGTTTCCAGATACGGGTTAATGTACCATCATTGCGGCTGCCAGTTGAAGCACAGTATGTTCTAGATGTGCAGTGCACAAGCAGAAAATCGCCTCGAACTCTCAGATAGCCTATTGCTTGGCCACTACTGTTGAGGGCTTCACCCAGGAGCGCCGACCCCATCTCAATGCGCAAGC
>Ga0126342_10011033_pt1 | contig 16146 bp, 16 predicted proteins | sample Cyp1metagenome_FD_92528 | JGI IMG/M metagenome (GOLD analysis project Ga0126342, IMG submission 92528) | Coral microbial communities from Lord Howe Island, Old Settlement Bay, Australia - Cyphastrea 1 metagenome | ecosystem: Host-associated > Invertebrates > Cnidaria > Coral ... | reverse complement strand
CTGGCAAACATTCTGGCACTTTATCTGGCATATCTTCTGGCATTCTATCTGACATTTTATCTGGCATTCTATCTGGCATACCTTCTGGCATTCTATCTGGCATATCTTCTGGCATTCTATCTGTCATATCTTCTGGCATTCTACCTGGCATATCTTATAGCTTTCTATCTGGCATATGTTCTGGCATTCTATCTGGCCGTTGAGGTCCAGCGGTGCACACTGAGCTGGGCAGGTCCCAGGTTGAGGTCCAGCGGTGCACATTGAGCTGGGAAGGTCCCAGGTTAGTGGTGCACACTGAGCTGGGAAGGCCCCAGGTTGAGCCGCACAGCTGGGAATCTTTCATTCCATCTCCGGTCAAGGCCATTCTTGGCCACTTTCCGGCCTTTGTGCTTTGCAGAGGAGTGAACTGTGGCGATGGGCGCAACAAGTACCACCAGCCTGTGGATGCCGAGTTGGGACCGGTTATTATTGATGTATGGAACAGACTGTGGCTCTCATTGCGAGGCAAAAAGATGCCAGCAGCGGAAGCGGATTTGTTCCAGGTGTACTTCAGAACTCCACAGGTCTGCCTCTCGACATTACACTGGCTCTCCGGAAACGCAGGGCTCTATGTTGACCCCAGGTCTGTGGATGGCCGCAATGCTGATCAATCTATGGCTGTGATCTGGCTTCCGGGAGCTACATTAGCAGAAGCACTGCACAGGCAGAAGACCACAGAGAGGACTTTGCCGGTCACCAGGTTCAGTAGCAAATATGGGGTGAGGGTGCTGATCAAAGATGAGCCACAGATTCGTGCGATGTGCAAAAGATCTATGAGATGCGGCCGCTTCCTCATGGGACCACTCGCAAAGGCCTCGCACAGGTTCTCTCTGAGCTGGGATGGGCGGCCAAACCAGTACAGCCTGGACGTTCGGATGCCAGTGGCATGAGCTGGAAAGTGGGAGCAGAGGCCCCACCACCAGCACCAATTATCCAGAATTTCATCGGTGACGGATGGAGACACCTTCATGCAGGTGGTGCCCAAGCTGGAATCGATTGAGGAGAAGCTCCGGGGCGAGATCTCTACAGTGGTTGCAGAGGCCACGGAGGGGAGGTTTGCCAAGATGGAGGTCGATCTGGCTGAGATGAGGAATCAGCAGTACAAGTTCGAAACTTGTTGCGATGAAGCGGGTCAAGCACAGCAACACATGCAATCGCAGCTTGGACAATTGGCTGCAACCGTCTCAGAGCACTCGGCAGAGTTGTCAGACATGGGGAAGGAAATCAAGTCGGGCTTTCAGAACAACTTGGTGAAGAGAAGTCGGACAGAATGACAAACCGACTCCGGGCCTCGAGTTGGTGGGCTCGAGGTGCCGGGCCATGTACAACAGCACCACACGTTCCAAAAAGTTTTGCGCAACAGCATGGAGCCGATGGTTATATAGCCCTTTGGCTCTATCTCTGCTGCATGTTCCTTCCAGTTTCAGCAGAGACAGGTGAAGCACATCAGGTGAACTCGGGATCAAAAGCTGCATGGCACGGCCCCAACGGGTCTTTCACCGGGGAGGATGAAGGTTTCCTCAGTGATGAAGCTCTCATGACCACAAGAGGTTTCTTCAACAAATGATGGCCATTGCCACAGCGGCAGATTTTGCGGAGCAGGCGATCCAAGAGATGGACACGGTCGACAACATCGCCATCCTTACCAATCACCCTGGTGATAGACACTGGCGCTTTTATAGACTTGATCCTCACGGCTTTGGACGACTACGTTCAATGGATCTTGAAGTCACTATACACAGATGACTCTATCTGATGTACAACGTCGAATCGAGGAGCACTAGCCGGATTTGGTTGGTGGCCTCCCAGGTTGGGAACTGATTGAAGCTTCCTCATCAAGGCCGACGCTGATTTTCAGGCGGCAAAGGAGAGCTGGTTGTTCTTCTTGAGACCCAAACATGGCTGATCAGGGATGCCTGGATTGCTCCTGATCTACAACCAATGATCATTGAGAGGCAGTGGCACCCACATGACCTACTTCGTCTGGTGGGATGGGAGGAGGAGTGCGAAAGAGTGCTTTGCCCAGTTACACGCAACGGCTTGGTCAGGCGACCGTATGAACTACTCAATGTAGGACATGGTGCTTATGTGATTCTGCACGTTGCCCCAGAACACGTCTGATTCAAACCGTTGCTGCTGACTTGACAACCTCGGAAGGCCACTTCATGGCTCTATTACCACTTCCAGACCCTCGCGATCTACCGGAAGCACCACTTCGAAGAGTTATGCAGCATATGGGGCCTTTGCTGGGACTCTCTACCAAAAGTACAGGTCAACGTCATCAACTTCCAGATCGCGCTCACAGACGCATATCGTTATCTCTTCTGGCACTCAGGACTCCGGTATATATGGAAGTCGAACCTTGCTATTTTCCATGCCTCAGAGCCACCAGGGAGATCTCTGACCTTCACCAGAGTCAGAGTACAACTGACAACTACCCATGAACGTTCCTGAGGTCTACTCAGATTTGATGGAGTACGAGCTCATTCCAGAGAGAGACTGGGCTTTGGTGCTCATGAGCCATCACATCAAGGACCTCTGGCTTCCCTGAACCTAGTATATACTTTTTGAAGTACACTTTGAATGCCCCGATGGAAGCTTCAGAGATGTGGCTGAACACCGCTCATTGATGACGAGGGAAGCCACTTCATGGTTTGAAATCGTGCACATGCTGGACCTTTTGGAGGCGCGCATTGAAAATCAAGAGTGTGTTATTCTGGTGGAAGATCAATTCGTTAGACCAGACGTGGAAGAAGTGTATCTCTTTGATGGGTCAGTCGTCAGGATCTGGATCGGAAGCTATTTTGATCCGGATAGCCCGGCCAATGAGTCTGACACTGGGCTACAAGTCAAGGAGACTGAGTTTCACGTTATGGAGGAAGGCAACACGCAGGGGAAGACGAGCGAGAGTCGCACAGCAGCCTCGCTTCCTTTTGCTCCAGCCTCAAGTGGCGTGCAAATGATGGTGCTCCTCGCTTTGATTTGGTGCGGAATCCGCAAACAAAGATGCAGGAAGGCCAGCTTTGCTTTTAAGGTGCAAGGAGTGAGAAGGAAAAGACGGTGGCGTGGCTTGCGGCTGCAAAACTGTCATCGGAAAGCAGGACTCTTCTTGTGCCTGCTCTTTAGTCAATCTGTGCTCGCTGAAGCTCACGAACATAGTCCGCAGAGAAAAACACACAGGTATGGTGAGACACTCCACCCGGGACCCTCGTGCTTTTTAGGGACATCAAATCCAGTTGGAATCAGAGGCAAGGAGATGGTGGATGGGCAACTTCCTTTTGGTATTTGGGGCATTGCTGAGACTCACCTAGCACTGCCAGGGCTACGCACTGTAAAAAATGCCTTCCAACGAGCAGGAGCTGAATATCACAGGAAGCTCTCAGCACTACCGGGTGCAATGGTTTCGCTTAGGAGTCGTTCTGAAACTGCGGGAACCTGGGCAGGCGTAATGACAGTTGCTGACCTGATTTTACGACCCGTACACATCAACTGGCCGCACAATGAATACCTGGGAGGGAGGGCGCAGATCACTCAGTGTTGGATGGGGCCATTCTTGGTTATGGGGGCAATGATCTATGGGTGGCCCTCGTGTCCAACCTACCCCAAAGCGCTGGAAGACACCAACAAGATGCTTGAGACGGTGGTCAAGATGCTTGAGACGGTGGTCAAAGAATTGGTCATCTCCAGAACTGGGCCCAGATACCTGATGGGAGACTTTAATCATGCTGCCTCCAAGATGCCCATCGTCGATCTTCTCAAGTCTTATCGCTGGATGGAGATACAAGACCTCGGGTTTCAGAGAGGTATATGGGAACCAATGCCAACGTGCAGAGGTGCAACAACAATTGACTTCGTCTTCGTTTCACCCGAGATGATTCCGTTTTACTGGAAAACATGTTCCTGGCCATGGTTCGCTGACCATGTCATCTTGGGGGCAGAGTTTGAGTTTCCAGTACAACCTGAACCCCAGCAGAGCTGGCCTCAACCACCCCGCATTCCATGGCATGAAGTACCGTGGGACGCATGGGGAGCCCAACAGCAAGAAGTACTTCCGGTCGAGACCGTGAACATGGATGAAGCGTACTCATTGATTTGCCACAAGTACGAGGAAAGCTTCAACGGCTATATCAACACTCCAGATGGTTTGCTGCCATCAGGGTGCAAAGGCAGAGGCCAACGTTCTACGCCCACGAGAGAGAACAATCGCTGCCACTGCTCCGTCCCTCCAGACCAGGGGAAGTGTGCCAATCCTCGGAGTTGCTTGGTCGTACCCCGCAAAGATGGTTCCTCCAGCTTCGTCGATTGCAAAGCCTCCTGCATGGACTACGTGCAGGGAGCGAAACCGCCAATGCCCAGCTGTATCGTGCTGAACTCTGGGGGGCCATTCTCAGAGGAAAGGGATTTCGAGGTGGCTTTTCTAACTGGTGGAAGATCAGACCAGTACATCTACAAGGGAGCCCACTGGAACTCCCGTTGAGTGTGCCAACTCTGCCAGTGGCAGTGAGCCTTTTCAGAGACTTCGATCGAACTTCAGGAAGCTTGAATCATGGCATCAGCGACATCGGCATGAGCTGCTGAATGCATATTTTCAGGAATATCAGGACAAGGTTTTTGGGATGATGAAACCAGAAGGCAAAGCACCACTGCAACACTTGGAATATGTCAAAACCACCACAATTCTGGCGATGTCGGAAGACCAACAGATGATACACACGGCAGAGGAGCTACATGTCAGGCCAGGAGACACATGTGACATTGATGGAGTTTCCGTAGAAGTTCGACATGTAGATGGACCAGTGCTTCAACTATCACACTATTTTCTCTTCAAGGATCCCTCTACCTTCACGGCCAGATCACACTTTGCCACACCAAATGCCATTATTGGTAAGTTGGAAGAATTCTGGAGAGGACAATGGTGGAGACAGCCACTTCCTTCACATTCAGATTGGGAGAGGATGTTTGCTTTTGCAAAGCAATACCTACCGAGGAAGGTCATGCAACGTTCCCCGATCTCACGCGATCGTTGGACAGAAGTGAAAAAGCGCTATGAACCACGATCAGCCCGAGGTCCTGATAGCATGGATCGTCGCGACCTTCAATGGCTTCTTCCTGGGCTACAAGATTCATTGGTCAACTTGTTGAATCACTGTGAACTTGGAACAATGGCCGACAGCGCTACTACCTGGTTTCGTTTATCCGTTGCCGAAGAGACTTGATGGAAACTCATCTTGAAGGGCTGGTGGATCATCACCAGTTTGGATTCCTACCCGGTCGAGAAGCTGTTCAAGTTTGGTTCACCATTCAGGCCTACCTGGAAGTTAGCATCATTTCAGGAAATGAAAAGCGTGGATGGGCCACGGACATTCAGAAAGCCTGTGAGAACATCCCCAGGGAACCCATCAGATGGCTTTCCAAGAAACTGGGCATTACACCGCGCATTGTGAACTTCTGGCACAACTTTCTCAACAACACAGTCAGGTACTTCGTACTCAATGGACTAGTTGGTGAACCTTTGCTCAGCAACAGTGGATATCCAGAGGGATGTGCCATGTCATGCTTTGCTATGGGCTTGGCGGACTTGGTCTTCCACTTGTACCTCACGGCCTGCTCCCAGAGGGTCACACCGGTCTCCTACGTGGATAACTTTGAGCTGATCGCCAACACTATGGAGCACCTTCAGCATGGAATCCTATGCACTGAGGAATGGAGCGACATGTGGAGGATGAAATTGGACAGGTCCAAGAGGCCGGAAGCTCAATGAGAGCGCAGTGGACTTGGGAGCCCACATGGTCTATGGGAAGAGGAACTACATCTCAGGGGCTCTCGAACGTTTGAACAGCGTGAAGCCGTTATGGGACCTTCTTCGGCGCCTTCCTGCCGCCGAGTGGAAGAAACTCCAAATCATGCAGCAATGTATCTGGGCTAAGGCCTTCTATGGCTGCTCCAATTGCTGGGAAAGTCGCACATATTCAAGAGCTTCGCACCGCAACTGTCAAGAGCCTGAGACGGAACAGAGCAGGGGCAAATCCTGTACTTGCCCATGGCCAGTGACCCCGGTTTCTACCAGCTTTGGACTGCGCTTTCCACCTTCAGGCGCGTGATCCGCAAGCAGCCCCATCTGGTTGACATGTGGAGTTTTTTATGAATCGCTTCACAGGAGACCGAAGCATTGGGCCTTTTTGGAAGCTACTTGAGGTTGCGGAACAAGTGGGCTGGTGCGTTGAAGTACCAGGCTTCTACGACCATGATGGATGCTGGATTTCGCTCCTGGACACCACAGAGGGGATCCTTCGAGGAGTTGCTGAGGAGGCCTGGAGTCAATTCGTTGCCAAGGAAATCAGCAAACGCAAAGACTTCGAGGACCTCCGGGGCATTGATCTTGCTGTCTTTAGACAATCTCAGAGGAGACTTGACGGGAAGACGAGGGCATTCTTACAGCCCATCCAAGACGGATCCTTCTTGGATTCAAAAGCACAGAGCAAATTCGATATGATTTGGAGTGACAGCGCCTACGCTACATCGGGACTACTCCGACTTCTTCAAGGTGGAGAAGATATTCCAGATGACGCAGGTGAGGATCTTTGGACAGAAATTCAATGACTTGTACAGAATCGAGCAGGTGTGCTGCGGGTTCAACACATTGCAGCTCATATAGAGATGGGTGGAAAGAAGATGACCCCGTAGATGCATGGACTGCGGAGTGGAATGATCGTGCTGACAGAGAAGCAGGTGCGGCGCAATTTCTTCGAGGGAGAGACTTCCTGGAGAGCAGACAGAAACTGGTGGATGAGCATCACAAGATGTGTGGTATTCTGCAGCAGTTGCACAAGCTCCACATGGAGATTTTGAATTTTCGACTTCAAGCTGAAGTACCTGACGACGAGGCAGAGGGGGACCAAGATGCTGCCTTGAGGGTTTGGTGGCATGGTCGGCTACTACACGTGGATGCAAGCTGGCGAGGTCGCTTTGACCCAAACTGGCTTGCACATCTTCCAGGGCACTTTCGGGATGAAGTTCTCTAGAGCTATGCTTCAGTGGCTGCAGGAGCAGAACATGGAGGAGAATGGGAGAACTACCAGGTGGACATGGCTGGAGACTGCCGTCTACTGGTTTCGGAACTTTGCCGACAAGCTCCCACACCGACCACCGAGGGCTGCTGGGAAGATTCTCTGAGAGGGAGTAGGCATTGCCCAACTGTGGCAGCGACCGTGCATTTGGTGCGACGCTTTTTCCACCATTTGGATGCCTTCTTGGGCTGTGAAGTGAATGTTGCAACGGACAGTCGTTGCTTCCCCTTGCCGTGCACCCGCCACAGGGGGGTGTTCACCTGAGACTGGCACCTTTGGTTTTAGCGGAGACTCACGATATTCTTCGCAATTTTTTGGCACACCGCCCAATATGGGTGGTGAATGACCTTTCACGGCCGCTACGGTAGGGCAGTAAGGTGGCTTCGGCTGCCACTGCGTTGCCGTGGCACTGAACCCAACAAGCTGTCCGCACGTGTTTTTTCTTTGCTTTTTTACATTTTTTTTTTGGTGTAAAACCCTACAGTACATCTTTTGTGCTGTTGGACTCGTAAATCAAGGCCTCCAAAATGCACAAAGAATGTTGAGAAAACCACGACCAGGCCCCCCAATAATTCGATTTTTTTTTGGATTCGATCACATCCAAGCGAGACGACCCACCACTTGAGTGTCCGACCGGGAAATTCTTGTTGATGTTGGCAAGCCTCAGAAAACTGCGCATCGTCGGTTGTGGTGCACCAGGGCCCGAACTTGAAGACTTTATTGCAAACATCTTCCAGTCTACAATTACTTAATGTGGAAAGATAAAGCAAAACCAATAACCAACGTTAACTAACCCAGGCCTTCAAGGTTTATAAAGCCACCTATGTGGTAAAGTTTGTTTACAACACGAACTGGTCAGGACTGCCCTGAACAGCCTGAGCAGCCGGCTGATTGGCATGTTGGATGTCGTGTCGAAAGCCCTCGGGCATCAAAAACACCTCATGCAGCTTGGAATGTCACAGCTGGGATGGTCATCCGGACCAGATTGAAAATTGAAAATTGAAACCATGAAATCGACGTCTCTACAAAAGTAGGGTCAAGTTCAAAAAAAACACTACAAAAGAATGTCCCAGTCTACAAAAGTTTTGTGGGGATCACATGATCTTGGCTTTTGTAAGGGAAATGGTATCCCTGATCTTATTACCCTATTTTTACCCTATTCTATCCCATTATGATACCTCCATCATTCACTGCTTCAGTTACCACCAACCACTTCCCCTCGAGAACTGGGCCGCCCAACCAGCATCCGAAGAGTCTTGATGCGCCTATTGATGATGACCTAGCTGCAGGTGGTCCCATAGGTTTGGTGGGAAAATTGTCACATTTGACCCGCGAAGAGCTTTGGTTTTCCTGTACATGTTTGTTTCATTCAACGAATCCATTGAAACATTGTATAAGTTTGCCGCCCTTGAGTCCCCTGAGTATGACAATGTATCAAAAATAGATTCATACTGGGATTCTAATGCCACACATGCTAAGCTCATGGGCACCTGGTTCAACTGCACAACAAAGGTTGGATGGAATGAAAGTCTTCCTGATGTATCAAGCATAGTTTGCCATTTTCGTATCCCTTCCCTCAAACAATACACATCAATAGACAACTCCCCAACCCTTAAGCCTTAAACCTTGGTGGAATGCGGGTGGATCTAACACTGCTGATCTTCGATACCCTTCGTCAATTCCTAAACTCTACGAACCATCTAATGCCAATGGATCAATAAACCCCTAGGCTCTTTTTTTCATTGGAGGGGTGCCTTTTTTTCATCATATGATGAAATTATTCATAATTATCACAGAAAAAAATCCCGGGTACCCATGGCATCATGGGTAATGTTCATAAACCATCTGCTTTAGCATCAGTTGACCTTCCCCCCTCTGGACCTGAATGGCCACCATGGCCGCCTCACCCCGTTGCGGCATCGTCAGCCACTTCACCGTGGGGTTCTCCGCTTGGAGCTCCGAACTGGGGCGACCCCTTTAGGTCAGACACCCACGGTCTGAAGGAGAGATGCATCGTTATGCCGCTATGCCATATAGAGTTAATTACTTGGGTATATGCAGAATATATGTATATAGATATATCATATATCTTTTATAGTCTATATATAATTACATAATGGAATGTATAAACCAACTTATACGTGGTGGGCACCACCTTGTATGTAAAAAATAAGAGTGCTTATTACATCATAACAACAAAGAGGGAATGAAAAAAAATAAGAATGATTATGGAAACAATAACCGTAACATTAGCAACATTAAGATGGTTTGGGTTTTATAGCCAACAAATTATATGGTATGATATGGTTTGTGTAATATGTACCTGGGAACTTTAGCTGTATAAATTCACCAAATTTGATATTTAGAGGGAAATGATGGCAACGAATTAACACATGTTGGGCTTCAAGCTTGAGACAACCCCACCACTGCATCACCTTTTGGTTGTGCGCCCTGGCCTATAAATACCGTGCAAAAGTGCTGTCTTTGGAGCACAGTTAAGCAACATTGGAACGAACTGAGGGGCTTTAAACCTCAACAACAGAGGTTTGTCCATCTAAAGTCCAAAGGTGCGAAGCCTCAAGTGCCCAAAATGGGGCATCCATTGTTGGACACGCCCAGTTCTTGTAACGAAAGGTTAACAACTAATAGGGACTTCAATATTGGACGTCCCAGCCACAAGTCCACTTAGGACCAGGACGGCATGTTTGGTGTTGGACCCCCGACGGTAACCTTCACTATCCGCTGACATCATGTGGGATGCATCAAATTTCACATCCCCGGGCCCTACTGGAACCCGCCAAAAATTGGCCGATAATACCACGATAAACCCATGGTCTCCGATAGTGCCTGACCCCCAGAAGGATAGAAAAGTAAGTTGCCACTGTCTATCTTTTTGGGGGGTTGCCGTAAACCCAGCTAAACCAACCCTGTCTGGTGCATTCAATGTGAAAACGCCATCGCAGGGGCAGGTTGGAAGTCAAGGCGCAAGGGCAGCGAAGGAATCTCCAAATGCGCGTCGACCACCGTGAAGGACTGCGGAAATCAAGGTGCTGGGGCGGTTGTGGGGTCCATCATGAGTCCCTTCAATCATGAATATGAAAATGTTTGCCGAAAATGTATGACATGTCCACTAAATCACGTGCTTTAGCACTGGATCTATTCGTTTGGGGGACAATTTAATATATGTCACAGAAATTAGCCGCTAGTCACCCTGAAAAGTTGCTATTGTTGGGCTTCATATGAGCCATTTGGTGAGACTCGCGTCGTCTTTCAGGTCAGAAACCAACCTCAACTAGCCCTTTTTGTATCTCCTTTGCCCTACCCAACCAAGCTGTTCCCACTAAGCCTCAAGGCATGGCCTCAAAACCTGCTTTCCAAATGTCTTTCTGCCAGGGAAACCTATCAGATTGTCACCAGTTGGGATGTCCCACCTGCAGGTCGGGAAAAGAAACCAGAGGAAGCCCCAAAAAATCTGCTACTTTAAAAGTTTCCATTTTTCCCATCCCTAAAAATGCCATAGACTGGGGGGTCGGGGGCAGAACCTCTCCCTCTCCAGACCGGACTCTGTCCTGATCCAGGACTCGCAGTTCCCAAGGCTGCAGCGTCAGCAATGCCTCTGGCGTCACGATGATTAACCTGGCGGCAGGGCGGCAGAAAACCGCTCTTCGCCCTACGGACTGGAAATGAGTTTCAAAAATGATTCTCTATTTTCCATCCCATCATTTCTAATCCTAACTGACTCTCTCTAGTACGTTCTTTTATTTTCTTGAGCTTGGCAAAAAAGTTGGAACCATCTTTGAGTGTCTTTCAGTCACCTTCACCAGCAGGAAATTTCGCACGGACCTTGATCTTTTATGACCCTGTCAACAAAACAGAACTAAACCAAATGAGGGAGAAAAACGTGTCCTTTACGAGCTATGGATTTAGATGGCTGTGGGTTCTTTCCACGCTGGCCGTCGGCTGAAGATCTCAAAATATTGCGCATATCAAATAAAACCAGTTCATGTGCATTTTTCTTGGAAATCAACCGCGTTGTGTATGTGATGTGAAGAACATTGAAGAAAACAGAAGGCTCTGAGGTGACCTTTCTCACCCACATATGTCGTGTGGAGATCCGAATTACATCTATATTATGTATATATTATATCATATATGTATATAAATGTGTATATATATATGTGTGTGTATGTATATAATAATATATATATATATATGTATGTATGTATATATACATGCACCATGCGTGTATGTATGTGTGTGTGTGCGTGGGTGCTCAACTCCCCGCAAATATACCACTGGATTCTGCGGCAGCCCAGCGACATCGCGGAGTAAACTAGATCTTGCCCCTCCGCAATGAAGGTGCCCATGGTCAAGTTCAACTGGGCAGGTACAACTTGGATCATCCAGGGATGGTGGCCCAATAGTTGCTTGCTTATTCATCGGCTCATGTCCTTCCATATGTCCTAAATGTCCGAAATCTTCCCCAACATTCCCCAAGTATTGGCAATCAACAGCTACAGGAGGACTTGTTGATCTTGTTTTGGTGATGTGAAAGAAACCCCAAACAGGACATTTATCCAAGCCCTCTGGTGATCATCCCCCAGACTCAGCACATGCTGACTTGAGCATGTGACTGTCTAAAGCTTGAAATGACGGAGAAAACATCAAACATCATCTATATCCTCATGGAAGTACTGTTCTATTTTTTGGGGGGACCTCCGTACTCTACACACACACATACATATATATATATATATATCATATATAGTATAGTCATCCTGGAGTGGATAGAATCCTGGGATGTTCATATTTATTTACCCCCGAGTAAACTACCATTGATTGTTGATTTAGCCATAAAAAAATTGTGATTTTCCATAGTCATGTTAGTTTACCAGGGGGTAAATCCCTATCAAATCCCAATTCATCACCATTAATCCCTATCAAAACCCATGAAATCCCTGTTAATCCCTATGCTATGTATCACTAGTTTTTCTTCGACTCTAACCACAGCCGAGGCGCCGTCCGCGCGATGGGCAGGGCCAGGAGTTCATCCGGAAAGTGCTCCTCAATCCTGGAAAGATCCACTGGATCCACAGTGGATGATCCAACGGTCGTAATGAAGAAGTGTAGAATATAATGGTAATAATAATAATAATATAGTAATTATAATAAGTGGATAATCATGGTAATATATCTATGATCATCCATGATTATCTATTATTATTATGATATATATATATATACATACCCTCTGGTTATGACTAGCAGTTTGCCATGGAAAGATCCACCATTTTTAAATTCGGTAAACCCAGGTAAACCATCTATAAATGGGCCATTTTCCATGGCTATGTTAAATAACCAGAGGGTATATATATATCATAGAAATAATAATGATAGATAATAGATAATAGATAATCATGGGTGATAATAGATAAACATGGATAATTAATGGATAACCATGGATAATAATGGATGATTCACTATTATATATGGATCATTATATATTTAATAATTTGGTCCACTACGATCATTAATAGTTGATATTTCATGGAGAAAAACAGATAATAATGGATAACAATGGATAATAACGGATCATAATTAATGAAGAATAATGGATAATAATGGGTAATAATGGAGAGTAATAGATAATATTTATTCATCCAACTTGGTAATGAGATGTCGTAAAATCCAACTGCTATGTCCATCTATATCCCAATTCATGGGATGTTTGTTGTTTAATTGTTCATACGTGGATGGCATTGGATCATTAGATCATGGGAATAATTGGATTAATGGATTATACATATATATATATATAAATATATCATGGTTCTAACTGGATCCCAATCACAAAATATCAACCGCGAGAATTGGATCCCATCCACGATTTCTGGTTTATAATTGGGCATCCCCCAATCATGGGGGTGCTAGCATCCACTAGCATCCACTAGCATCCACTAGCATCCACTAGAATCCACTAGGCATCAAATGGTTCATACTTGGATATTCGTGTTCATCATTGTGGATCGCACCTGCAAGAAACCTTGGTAGGAAGTGAATGATCCTCCAGAGGACTAGCCTGGGAGGATGTCATGGATGCCAATTTTGGGATTTTACTCGGGATCATCGCAGAGTGTTGCTCGGGGTCCGCGTCCCCGCACCCAAGTGGCGAACAGAAGATTGACCCAAGCGGGGATTCAACGACCGAAAGTGCATCCAATGATCATCCCCAAAACCACAAGTCCAGTCACCAAGTCACCAGAATCACCCTATATGGATGTTCATCCCTAAACTCATGGGATCTACAGCTTGAACCAACCGAAAACCCCGTTTCCGCCAGGGCACTGATAGGGCTCGCATGCCTGACCTGCCTCGAGAGAATTTGCCATGGGTTTAACAAACCACAAATGGGTGATTTGATGGGATATTAGTGGAGATAGTGATGATGATGGTGATGATGATGATGATGATGATGATGATATGTATATATATAAATATAAATATAAATATAAATATTATATATATATATATGTTTATATCTATATATAGATGAGTGATGTGTGTATATGCCAAAAAAACATATGATTTACTATCATTTGGTCTCCATGGTCTCCACCGAAGCTGACGGTTTAGCCGAGACAAACCATAAATCGTCAGGTATCATTAGGTAGTTTATGCCAGAAAAAAAGGATTAAAAATGTCCGGTGATGTCCGGTGATGTCCGGTGATGTCCGGTGTGTTTTCCCAAATACCGAGTCTTGTGTCGGTTTTCAAGAGGTTTCTCGGTCTCAATCCATCTGCAGTGGCTGCGCCTCCTTGATGTCTGGGCAGCGAAGCTCGAAACTCTCGGGCGCCGAGAACAGGGCGAAGCGGCCCTTGGCCAAGGCTGGGACCTTCATTGAAGCTCGGCGCCGTCGGAACACATATGTAATGAACATGGAATTCAGTTGGAAAGCTTCTCGTTTGCCAGATGTGTGCCATGGTTTTTGGGTTTGTTAGATCATGTTGGATGTAATCATATTTGTTCATAATTTCATAATTATTTATTGATTCTGCTGGAAACTTCAAGTGTTTTTTTTGTGTTCATGAGGTCTCCAAAGGTCACTTGAAACCTCGGCAGCTTCACCCCACCTTGAAAGTCAGGGCAAGCCATCCAGTGTAGCTTGGGATGGCGCCATACCTGGCAGTCACCGCGCATGGCGCCACGCCAAAGCCATCCACGAAGCTCCAGCCCACGATGCGGTCACTGATTTCCCCGGTAATTTCCTTAGGCCCCAAGGGGAGCCCAAATCTTTGACGGGGGGCAGAGAAAGGGCAAAGATTCGCATTCCAACCGTGTGGACGGCGGAAACGCACGTTCTAAGTTCTAAGTTCTATATTTTGAATGACTTATAAGCGCGGCCGAAAATCGGCTGCACATCTGCTTTCGAAGATGAATATAAAATCCTCAACTTCGTGTCAATTTTTTTTGAAGTTGAAATGCGGTGACTCTGTTAGGAGGAAATGGGAAAATGGCTAGATGGCGCTGTTGTTTCAAAGTGGCTGGTGCCTTAAAGTGGTTTGCATCTTCATTTTGCAATTCTGGGGCTCCGCTTTTGGGTCATGTGTCACATCTTGTTCATCTGAGAGGCTCGGGATGAGAAGCAACAGCTACTCGCTACTCAGATCTATGCAAAGAAAACTTACACAATCTGCGCCGTACCTGATCACAAACATCCATTTTTTCGTCAGAGAAATGAAAAACTGCGTTGCCTTCCACCCTTGGACCTACACGGCCTACAGCTTTGCCGAGCATCATCCACTTGCAGATTTCGAGCCAGCACGAACCAGCGTGGGTCCAGATTGGTGCGCCGTGGGGTATGCCTCTGCTGGTGCAAGTCGGAACACATGAGGTTGACAAGTGGTAGAAGGGTAAACTCACCTAGGGCCCCATTGCAACACATTGTGCTGCCCAGTCTTTCTGCTCATGAGACCTTGGGTTTTCAGGCTTTCAATATTATGATTGTCTTGAAGACTTCAGCCCGAGATGCCTATTTCTGCACTTGTTCCCTCCCAGCACCAAAGTGGTTGCTCGAAAATACACTCTCTTGCAATAAACTGCTAGTAGCAGTAGCAATTGTTTGCACTTGCGCGGTTCTTGCATTTTGGTGCGGGGATGTGCACCGGCTTTGCGATTTTTTCCGCTCGTTTCACCAAAACATATTCATCTTTCTTTGTTGAATCGCTGTTGGGCTTCGGCCGAAAATAGAACTCAGACCCTCCCGATTCGTTACATCAAATTCCCGCTCGAAGTCAACATTTGCGCCCAAGACTCATTTTCTCACAGGCTGAAGAACAGTTTTTACTGCCATACTTCCACTACTCCTGAAGGCACAAATGAGTGTATTAAGGGAGTCCCCACGTTATTATTAGCTGGTTGGTGGTTTCAACCCCTCTGAAAAATATGATAGTCAGTTGGGATTATTCCCAATATATGGAAAAATAAAAAATGTTCCAAACCACCAACCAGTTAGTGATTATGGGTCTGTTTCCAAGCGGAATTCCAGACATGTGCGCCAGCGGAGGCCCTGAAATGGACAGGCCACTTCACGCTGCGCATCCCAGGACTTGAAAAATCATCCACTTTCTTAGGTGAAAGGGGTTGACTTTTCAAATCCTGAGGATATATACATATATATATATGTGTGATCCCGTCTTCCGACCGCGAGTTCCCCCCCCAATGGTATGGGTCCCCAGGTAGCACCCCCCTGCCCTTCTACTTGCAAGCTATTGGCAGCATTTCTGAGGTCCAGCCTCGTATTTGCTAGGTTTTTGCAGCGATTCTGACTACAAGCCTCGCATTTACTAGGTACATGCTACCTTTTAGACGACTTACGTAGCACACATACTCCCTCAAAGTACCTATGTGCTACCTATAGTCATATATACATGTGCTATGTATCTACTTCCTATATACATAATATATATATATATATGTATATGCGTGTGTGTGTGTGTTTACATGTTATAGATACATATATACATATATATATATATGTAT
>Ga0126342_10011032_pt1 | contig 16146 bp, 11 predicted proteins | sample Cyp1metagenome_FD_92528 | JGI IMG/M metagenome (GOLD analysis project Ga0126342, IMG submission 92528) | Coral microbial communities from Lord Howe Island, Old Settlement Bay, Australia - Cyphastrea 1 metagenome | ecosystem: Host-associated > Invertebrates > Cnidaria > Coral ... | reverse complement strand
GATATGCCAGATAGAATGTCAAATAGAATGTCAGAAGATATGTCAGATAGAATGCCAGAAGATTTGCCAGTAAGAAAATGTATAAATGTCATGGTGGGGATCACACGAAGTAAAGTAATTTATGATATCTGAACATCATATTCAATAATGAGTCTGAGAATGTGTTTTTACTGTTTCTATATGTGTGTATCAAACAGAATGTATACTTCCAGTTTCAGGCAAAGCCATATCTGTTTGACGCACATGGAGACAAAACCTTGAAAAACAGATATAGAAGATCATCATCTATAGCAGTAGTGTCTTGGAAATTCTTGGATCAAGCACTTAAAAAAGGGCCATTTTTCTGAGGTCTTGCGCTGGTTTCTGCTTCCGGGTTCTTGCGTGATTACCCAATAGATGAGATCCCCGCATCCCCATTGATTGCTTTCAGTCAATATGCGCGAAGAAGACTTGAGATCGTCAAAACATGCGTATGATGATAATATGATGATAGATGATGATGATATGATGATGATATGATGATGGCATGATGATGATATGATGAGATATGATGATAGATGATGCCATCTTGCACCTGCAGCCATATTTTTGTTCACAATTCACTCAATTTGACCTGTGCCACAGTGGTGACACGGTTGGGATCATGGCAAACTTCAGCGACTGCGGAAAGCATTGCTCGGATCCCTATTGTAAGCAACAGGACCATGAAGTATCTCCTGAGGGGTGCACACTGTGGTCCAGGGTGCAGCTTGAGATAGTTTGTCAAACTGAGAATTTCGCAGATATAATGTGTATCAATTGTTTATATATCTCATTACGACTCGAATTCGATTCTTCATGGTCTTCTGTTTGGCCAAAATGATATAGGGATGGGTCATGCCACATGAAATTCCCGCAGCATCGGGGGATTAACAGCCGATACCCTGGCCACAGGACTTGCTGCCGTTCGACTGCGACGCTTGTGGCAAAGCCTTTTGCTCTCAGCACTTCAAGTCAACCAGCTTTGCTTAAAGCCGCAGCGCACCCGCCATCAAGCTACCACAGCAAAATGGATGTTGGCTTGAAATTGATGGGAAAACCCTACAATCTCATGATTGATTAATCAAGAATGCGAATGCGTCCATAAAATTACTTACTTGGATGAATATCACGTGCTACTTGGAAAGCTTCTTAGTGGTCATTGGCAACAGCACTCATAAATATTCATAATTTAATATATATATATATATATTCATGAATGATGATGTGCAATTTACCGTACATTCACAAATCCCAGAACTGGTCTAAGGGAAAAACACTGCTAGACCCCGCAACATATGTGGTGGGCTGAGAAGCCACTGGAAATACCCCAGGTTGATCCCGAAGGCATGCGCGTTTCATGGAAGGTCCCACATGGAAAACCAAGAGGAAAAGCTCCAAGTTCCCATCCATAGGAAAACCATAGGAAAACCATAGGAAAACCGTGAATTCCAAGAGGAAAGGAGCCAAGAGCACCCCTCTGATTGGCAGGGTCTATGTCATTTGGGGCTCGCCATCCCCAGGTATGAAGCCCATCAGTGCAGCAAAGGCCGCAGCGATAAGGACGCAGAAAACTCCGGCAGAAACGTTTGGTGAAACCAGAAAAAAACCTGTGCAGCTGCTGTTTTTTTTGACAAGCTGTTGGGTAGATAGATTGGCGGTTACCGAACAGAGTGTGAATGTGACCCGAGGCCATGATGGTAGTGTAGGATTATACACCCAGTATTACCATGGATGGAATGTAGATGACTAAGATATCCATATGAACCAAAGCATTCTCATAGGCGTGTCTCCTGAATATGGTGATTCATACCCTGAATAAGGGGGCCCTAATTTTGCAAGAAAAGGCTTGACGAAGTTTCCAAAAGCTGGGGTTTAATTTCTCTGGATTCTACATAGAATCCCTTTACTGGCAGTAGGAATGGGCCAAGACTGGGATGGTCGTACAAGTCGGTCGGCCTAGATACCAGAGTTTTGTCATGTTTTTTCTATTGAGCCCCTTGTAAAAGTGTCTAAAAATGCAGTTGTTTGCAGGATAATTCCTCCGTTTTTGCTGTACAACTGCACTTGTAAAAGCTTGTTGAAAGCCTGTTTTGGGTGGATTGAAGTCCCAATGTTATGGGTGTTATGGGTTAAGTTCCAATGTGTGTTTACTGAATCGACATGTTTATTGCAGGATGAATCCAAATTTCTTCATTGGCAAAACCAACAATGTGGTGCACCCAATGATAAACCAACCCAAGAATCATCATTTTCAAATCTTACCCTCTGGTAAACTAACATAGCTGTGGAAAATCACCATCTTTAAGTTCGGTAAATCAACTATAAATAGGCCATTTTCAATAGCTATGTAACAAATTACCAGAGGGTAATTTGTTTGGGTTTCATGGACCATCCCCACATAGCTTGATGGCTTTGAATCGTCCAGCAGGACCGGCGCGTGATCGTTTGTCCACTCTGCGACATGGCCATTCCTCGCACGGGCGATGAGAATGTGTTGTTCGAAGCGCACATGGCCAGCGGTGCGTGCGTACCGAAAGTGAAGACGGAGACCTGAAAAAGATGGGGATGGTGAGGGGTACCCATCAAGAACAAATGTGATTTGACCATTGAAAGTTGGGATTCAAGCACTTTTAAAGGCAGATACAGTATAGTATGACTCACTAGACTATGGGGAACTAGCAAGGTTTTGCCTGCGGTTAGTTTTGCCAAGATAAGCACGGATAAGCCATATCTATATGTATCAGTGCAAGGTCTGGATGGTTGGAGGGTTGACCATTTGATTGGGTGACCATTTCTCTATGACTGAAAGATAGACTCATATTTGACCACGAAAGCAGCGCTGCCTTGACCAAGATAGCGTCTAAGTTGGGACCGAGAATTGTCGCTTCCACATAAACAATCCCCGCTTAGTTATGAGATGTTATGAGGTCAGACCAAATATATTGCAGTTTCAATCAAACATTTGGTGATAACCTGCTAGGTCCCACAACCGTGGACAATTCTAGGCTCCTGATGTGTATTCATGTCATTCCATTTGTAGATGATTGACCTCTAAAAAATGCTGCTATGTTAGATTGCACTAGGGTATCATACTTGTATGTCACACTAACTACCATGATCTATCATTATAATATGTATGTATGTACAATTATGTGTATATATATACAGTTATATACACTATATGATATTATAGGATATTATTTATATTGATCTCTATAATTACTGTATATAGTTATGAAGCGCTGTCCATTGCACTCCAGAGGAGAAGCCCCGCTGTCCTGTCAAGGGCTGCCGTGAGAAGCTCACCTTTTCGTCCCTCGCCCAGGTGATGTCCAAAACCTGCGGGAAGAGACATTGTTTTGCTATGGAAAACCCAAATTTTAGCAGGAAAATATCGGACCATCACCATTTTGTTGAGGTAAATCAGCATGAAATCACCATTTTTAGTAGGTAAATCATCATAAATATGTGTAGATCAGCTATGGTAGGTAAATATAGGTAAATCATCATAAATCATCTATAGGCTATAAGTGGACCATTTTCCACATACATTGCATGTTTTTGAATGATACTGTTGATGATTAATAAATGCTGCATCAATTGGTGACTATTGGGATTCCTATGAAACCTGCAAATAAAGAGATTATAAGGACACAAAGTTGTGTTGATAAAAACCATCATAGCTATCCTTTTCTGATGTTGTTTGTTGATGTACTGAAAAATGAAACAAAGTTAGAACATGTATGAACATGTGAGTATTTTGATATGACATGTCATAGTGTTCCTCTTATATAATTGATGTGGTGAAAGTTGAAATTCAAAAATAGTTTAAAGAACATCATCAAATTGTGAAGGAACACATGGAAAAAATGAACGTTGACTCTTTGTGGTTTTGTTGACTTTTTGTCCATCAAATGTTGGATAGTGAGAAAATCCGAAATCCGTGATGCAAAAAGTTTCTGGGTGCCACTTCTGCAAGGAATTCCTGTGAATGCGGCAGCTGCAGGTTGAAAGTTTGCCTCAAGCATCGTTTCGAAGACCAACATGACTGCCGTCCTAAGACCAGCTGCCGCAGTGCTGTAGGCCCCTGGGTCGCAGGGTAATTCATCCCATCCAAGATAAAGCACCCCCCGAGAAACAACGGTTTTGATGATTTGATAAGGGAGTTGCGCATGGGACCATTTAATCATTGATATTTGAGGGGTACTGTACTTAATTTATCCATTTTAGGGATGAGATTCATAAACCATACATTGGTTCGGCATATCCGACGTAGAACTGGGTTATAATGTGATCATTACCATTCATTACCCATACACATATTGGGATGCGCATCCAAGTGAGTAGAATTTACATAGGTGTTGCTGGGAGGCCCCTTTTGATGGGGGTCAAATGCACTTCATAGATCCAGGCGTCGAACGGTCGTTGCCACAGCCATGAAAAAAAGCCACCTCGATCAAGTGGCCAACTACCGAGTCAATGGGTTACAACAGTGGTTTTCGATGATTCAAATACCCTCTGGTAAACTAACATAGCTATGGAAAATCACAATTTTTAATGGGAAACACCACTATAAATGGCCATTTTCAATATCTATGTTAATTTACCAGAGGGTAATCAAATTCCAAGTAACTTTATATCGTTACACCTATATGTGGCAAGTAGCTGCAACATAAAGCGTGCCACATATCCAGATGGGAAGATCCGAATTTGGACGACCAGACTCAGATCCATATGCGGAAGTGCGTAGAAGTTGGTCTACAATTGATATGAAAAAAACTTGACTTGAATATCCACTCAATAGTCATACCTGTTCTCTGTATATTATACCCTCCAGTAAATTAACATAGACCATGAAAATCACCATTTTCAATGGGAAAATCCACTATAAATGGTCATTTTCAATAGCTATGTTGACATAACCAGATGGTATCATCATACAGTACTTGCATAGATATTCTCATCCTGGAGTACTTGCATAGGTATCCACATGTCAATATTCAGATTAATGTCCTGCTGAGAATGTATCAAGCCGTCTAATTCCTCCAGAATAGCTATTATTGTTATATTGTTATTGATTCAGGACATAAAATCTGGTTGGCTATGACAATCTAAAAAAATAGTGCTATATGACATGATATGACTTGCCATTTCTATATTAAATTTTAGTGTCATAAAACTAGACAATTTCTATATTGGGACAGGGTCTTAAAACTGGATGCGTTACACGTAACCAGCCATCAATTGGTCTCAGGTAGCGGCTTCTTGACGCAACTCAAACGCCTGACGGCGGCCTGACGGCCTGGTCCTGTAGGAGAGGCGTGAAGCGGTAGCGCGGGAGCTCCACCCGTTGTTTGTTCGGATTGGACCACCAGAAAACATGAAAAATCCATCAGAAAACATGAAACAACACGTGAAACAAATAAAATATATATATATAAGTTCTAAGATTCTGGAGGAACAGATCCATGTTCTACTGCTTCGCACTTAGTTCGTTTTTTTTTGCTTCATTGCTGGCTTGCTTTTCGAAGAAAACTGCAGCAAGCGTTGCTTAGGAATTTAAGCAATTTGCGACGGGGAGGCATTTGCACAGAGCGATTTGCGCGCCTTCCAAGCTGTTTGGATGGTTGAACACTCATATTTGATATATCGACTAGCATAAGTATTTAATATTATTTAATTGTTTTTCCATGTGAAAATGCTGGAAGGATCACTAGTAACCCACCAGGACCACTGTTGAATTCACCATCAACCAGTTGATTGCTTAGCACAACACCCGAGCTCGGCCGTCTTCGGTGTACAGATCAGACGACCAGTTCGGCACCCGAGTGAATCTGCACAGACTCGATGAAAATGGAAGAGTTCTCCATCAGGTCACTGGGCTTTCGATCTGTTCAAAGTAGATAAGGTTGATCATAGTGACGACGACAATCAACCCCAGGGATTTCATAGGTTTCAATGCATGGGGACATAAGGGAATAGATATAATATATATATATACATATACATATACATAACCAACCATCACCATGTGGGTCCTCGAATGATGATAAACCACTATAGTTTGGGGTACCCTATTTCCAGACAAACCAATTATCCAATTTAGTATTGCCACCACGGACCACCATCCGGGTTGAACCAGGACCAAACATTTTGAGCAGAAAAGTATGTTCATGACTGCCAAGGAAAGCAGCATTTCCTGTCCCTTAAACATAGGAAGTACGCACTACATTGTTTGGTGATATTACATGATATTATATCATTATATCAAGATCATCATTGTTGTTACTATGATTATGGTAATTTATGATATAATCATATTGGTTAGCTGGTTGGTGGTTTGGACCATGAATTTTATTTTCCCATATATATTGGGAATGTCATCATCCCAACTGACTTTCACTCCATTTTTCAGAGGGGTAGCTAGGCCACCAACCAGTATATGTGAATGTAGTTTATATATTTATCATATAAGATATATCTATAGCTGATGATCATTGGATATGACATCCCAATTGTCAGTGATAAAGTACGATTTACTATGTAATGTTGCTAATCATGGGTAATCATGAGTGTTACTATGTAATCATATTGGTTAGTAATAAAGTACATCATTACACCAACATCATCCAAACGGGGCTTCAAACGGCCAAGTGCCGGCGGCAGGTCGCAGTGGGCAATGGGCCGAGGCGGAGGACTTTGGCAGATGTGCGAATATGGCCATCCTGGCGGTGCAAGACTTCGCCCGGTGATGTAAACGTTGTTTTTTTTCAGCAGATATCTGAGAGAAATTTGTGATAAAACACTGGTTGCTGGTGACTGGAACATGGCTGGATGATTTTCCATTTCATATATGGGATGTCATCCGCCAACCATTGACTAATATTAATATTTGTCAAAATGGTTAAAACCACCAACCAGAACATGTTTTTTTTCCCTAGAAATTGATGGAAATTGAAATGAGATCAAAGATGAAGTAACATCAGTCAATGCATATGTTGACTAAAGTGTCTATTGCCAGATTCGACTCTATGTGAAGGTAATTCATTGGTGAGTGGGAGAAAGATCCTGTGATGGATCCCACATTGCGGCGTAGAGCATGGCAGACTTTGGGAGACGGGACGGGACTCCGGGACGGGTCGATCCATCTTCAGAAGGCCAAAGCTGCTGGCTTGTTAAATGGTTATACCTTAAATAAACCTCTCAAATCTGAAGATTTGGGTAGTGCCAGAAAGAACACAATCTTTAAATCAAAATTGGTTTGGGAAAATTGGGCCACTCTTTGCAGCTGATTTTGGCCGACTTTAGCGGCGTGACCAACAGGGAAAACGTACAGAAAACTCAACAAAGGCTGGCTTCCGAAAGCCAGTTTCTCAATTGTACCATAAAACTTGTTTCTTGTTTAACGTATTCAGTTTTCACACTCACAGACGCCAAAATCATAATAGTTGGCTATACGTCCCGGCCATTTTATCCCCATCAGAATCTCCTGTTTAAAAGAAAAACACAATTTCCACAATATCCTCAGTATATCCCATAACAAATATAACATTTAAAAATGTTGGATCTGTCTTAAAATTGGGTACACCCTAGAATTGCAATTTGAGTGGTGTCGATGATAATTCACCAGGTGTATCCTATATTAATTGAAGAGATTCCAAGATTCATAGTTCTTGCTTCTGAAATATTTGGGATATTCCAAAATATGGAAACTCCCTATTCTTAACAAATGGTTTTCCCATGGTTTTCCCCTATGAATTTCTGAAAACTGACACAGCCATTTCCCGGAGGACCGGGCCCACGCCATGCTGGACCGTCGTCTGGAGGGAGAGGTGCCCCTCGGGGAAGCCCAAAAAAAGGTGGATACGGTGGGAAATTATTGAAGAGTGCCCCATTCCATATATGGGACTTAATAGATATAACTATGGTTTATGGTAGATATAACTATAATTAATGGGGATTATAAATGATTATAATGGTTTATGAACCAACAAACACTGGTTGCCCCATTTCGTTGAAATGGACATGGACAACCCCACAGTATCATACAGTATCCCGCCCCATACGCGATGAACACTGCTTAGCATCCCCTCAACTTCACATCCACGCCAGGAAGACTTCTTGGATACGCATCCCACTTACTTAATAGGCGGCTAATAAGCCTAGTAATTATATGCCAGCTATGAAACATATGTGGACTATATGGATTACAGACCATTAGACCACTAGGATGCACTCCCCATATCCATTGGTTCCCACTGGCGCTACGCCAGGAAGTCCCCGACACCTCGGCCGAGTGCGTGGGCCCAGAGCTATGTTCACAAAAAAAGGTGACTCTGCTCACCATAAAAACCTTGTGGATTCCGAAAAAAAACTAGAGTCTTGATTCATGTTGATGCGACATGTGATGTGATTTCGTTTAAACATGTGTTCTTCATATCTAAACATGTTTGAACATATTTCAGCAGTCTAGTCTGGTAATTCAACATAGCTATTGAAGCCATGTCAGTTCGTTGATTTACCTATAGCTGTAAAATACTATAAAATGGTGATTTCCAGTTCGCTATGTTTCTATGTTGGTTGACCAGAGGGTATCTAAACTGCTATTTGGCCGTCACCGGTGGGGTTAAGGCCCGACTTACCCGAAGTGCGAGGAGCCGTTGGGGTCCCCAGTCGTTGCCGATCCGATGGGCTGTGCAGCACGGTGGAGATAGTGGCCGTGTTGTGAAGAAATGTGAGGGGATTCACATCCATATAGGGATGAATGGGAATTACATTAGTGTGTATAGGATTAATGATTAATGGGAATTATCATGAATTATCTGCATAGTATATATATATATATATCAATGTAGTATAATGTTATTAATGGTGATGTAATCCTCTAACATTGATTAACAGATTGTGGGATAAAATATCAATGGAATTGAGAATAATCATGATAATGGGATGTAATGAGATATATCCTCTAACTTTAATGGATGTTAATAGGCCATTATTGATGGGGCTAATGAATGTATTATTGTTTGGGATATAATATAATGGTATTTAATTGGTTATGATGGGACATACCCTCTGGTAATCAAACATTGCAAGCTGGGAAGTCCGATAGAAATGCCATGATTTTTCATGGGAAGACCGTCTGTAAATGGGGAATGGTCCAGCTAGCCATGTTTGATTCCTGCAGGGAATCTGGAATATCTGGAATCGTTGCCAAATTTGGGAGCCAGGATTCTCCCATTAATATTAATATTCCAAACCAGCATATTTTGCGGGCAACTGGACTGGTTGGTGGCTTGGTTTATACGTTGGTGGCTATGTGGGTCATTTCCATCGATGAGGATCGCTGTGGACGAGTGAATTTTTCCGACATTGAAACCACCCATCAGGTACCCTCTGGTAAACAAACAGTTTGCTATTGAAAATGGCCCATAGAAATAGTGGATTTACCCAGCTAGAAAATGGTGGATCTTCCCATAGTTTTTTGTAAACGTTTACCAGGGCGGGTAGGGGCTGGATCCCACGGAAAGATCGGATGGACATCCATTGTCGGTCCGGTGTGCTGGTTTTTTGTTGGGATTCCCAGGGTCCTCCAATGTCCAACAGAATTGTGTGACAATACATCTATTCTGGGTAAATTATAACGACCTCACTGTTCTCCCTCACTGGGAATCATGGTTTTTATAGGGGAATCATCCCCAAATGGCCGAACTATTCAGGATAGTGAAATATTATAATTCCTGGTGCAGTTGAACGTATTGGACGGCTGGAGACTTGGTTCACAGATCATATCAACTTCCAACGCTGTCATCATACACGAATTGCCATTTTGGGTGCCGATGCAAACAATTGGGAAGCTCAAATCCGGCATTTGTGGAGACAATTCATCATCCCAGAATATCCCAGATGCGACCTTGGAATTCCATCTTGTTGCCCCACTACCTGAAGATGCTACTGGCAATAATTCAATATCCTTGGACAGATCGTTTTAGTCCAACGACCGCAACGATTTCAGCGATCTGTGATCCTCTCCATCTACGACAGTGCGATCGTGGTCAAGCTCACTCTCATGCAGTCGTCATGGGAGATAGAATTGATCTTCAGCCCAGGTCATGGCAGAGTTCGAAGACTGCCCACCAGAAATGCCTTCCAACGATTGCACATTGTGGTTTGGTTCCAGGATTGAATCATCAGAGAGAGTGTTTGCGCGCAGTGGGCATGCCTTTCGACTCGTTGTGCATCGAACCTCAGTTCCCTCAGAAGACGGCATTGAGGTTACCAACCTGCAACGTCGACTAGACGCCTTGCGCATAATGTGGGCTTTAAATTGCATGGCTGGGGCTAACTAAGGCATCTTGGGTCTGTATGTTGGCAACCTACAGCACTTGGAGGCAACAATGTGGGCTTTAAACCGCATGGCTGAGGCTAACTTGAGGCATCTTGGGTCTGTATGTTGGCAGCCTACAGCACTTGGAGGCAACAATGTGGGCTTTAAACTGCAGGGCCGGGGCCCTAAAATCCCTAAAGTTTTGACATAATTTTCTCATGAACATTGCCATAGGTCTGTGGTAGAAAAGATACATATTTTTTGACAAACCTGTTTGACAATGTACTGTGTTTCATCTACCCCTCCCGAAAAAAATAAAGGAACAATTAAGTTATGTAGCAAGACCCTGTTTCAATAGTGGTAACCTCTCTACCCTTTCTGCATGTTGGCATAGTCTTTGAGGTAAACCTATCTATCAGTGATTATCAGTCTCATCATTTATATATATATATATAACATTATATATATATAACATATAATATAACATAATATAATATAATATAATGTAATATAATATAATATAAAGTAATATAATATAATATAATATAATATGATATAATATGATATTATATGATATTATATGACACAATATAATATAATATAGTACATACATATATTCCAAGCCAAGAATAAGATATTCCCAATCTCCATACACCATGGCAGCATTTCCCAAGGACCTCGTGCCCGTCTTCGAACGTTTGGTGGCGTTGGGCATGGCGCCGCCCAAGGCAGCGACGGGTGAGGGTGCAAGATGGAAGGATTGTTAAAGGATACCCTCTGGTAAACATACAAAAAACATGAAAAAACTATGGAACATTGGCATTTTTAATGGGTGAATCAACTATTTCTCTGGCCATTTTCAATAGCAAACTGTTAGTTTACCAGAGGGTCAGGATTTGTTTCCATCTATTGTAAACAGTGTAAACCAATGAGATGTTCATACTGTTCTTTGTACATCAAAGAGTGTTGTTCCGAAAAGATGATGACATATTTTAGGCTTAAAATATGCGAATGATCGTTGCGCTGTAGTTCTTTTGCTTTGCAGTTTTGACCCAAACACAACACAAAACGAGGATTTCTGATGGGAGGCACATAGATTGACGCCATTTCAGAAATGAAGGCCCTACAGTTGTGGCCCTTTACCAGTTATAAGCCAGTAAGTCACCCCATTCATGGTCCATGATAACCCCATTAACCATAAGAAGAACTGGCTTCTATGGCTTGCACGGAGATCATGCTTCATTGGATTTTCTCTATATACGTTAATTACAAAAGCCATGTGTTTGTTACTGGCATGGCCCAAATGCTCCAAGTATGGAATATTGATCCAGTCATTTAAGTCAAACAGTCAATATATATATATATACTAGCACCATGGGAGCACATCCCATTATGATATATTATTATAGTCACAGTTTCCCATGATATCCCAACTGGTTGGTGGTTTGGATCTTTTTTATTTTTCCATAATATATTGGGAATAATCATCCCAACTGACTTTCATATTTTTCAAGATGGTTAAAACCACCAGCCAGTATATCATTATATATCCACATATCTATGCAAGTGATGAACCATAAATACGATCTCAAAATGCCGATTGATACCACCAACCAGCCAAACATGTATCATGGATTATCATAGGTTTTTGAGATAAGTATACCAAGGAGCATGGCAGGCTTGACACATGGCCTGACCATGGCTGGCCTCCGCCGAAAGGCGGCGGCCGCGTCCAAACGCTACGCCGCGCAGTTGAAGGAACTGGGCGAGATGGGTTCCTTGGACGATCGAGGAGTGAAGAATTACAGGACAACCTACTTTTGGGATCTTTTGGGGCTAGCGGCTAACCCATCTTTCCTTCTAGATTTTCATGATTTTCCCTTAGCAATGTGGAAGATCAGTGGGGATTGCAAGAATCTAAAAGAATTCGGGACCGGGATATAATGCCCTCAAACAAAACACCAATGAACCAATGAGTTTTATCCCATTCATCCGCATGTACACCACTGGAAAGCGCAACGGAACACCCAGAAATTGGAGCCCTCGAAGATCATGCTGGTTTAACCTGGTTTGCGCCAGCCATGTGCGAGGGTTTGGTTTCTTTTGGCTGCACGCTGGAGTAAACTACCATGGCAAACATATCATCGTTGTTTTCTGACAGCACAACCATAGATGCTCCATATCTAAGTCTTGCAGCAAGGGCATGTCAAAATCTTGATACCCTCTGGTAAACTAACAGTTTGCTATTGAAAATGGCCGGTAGAAATAGTTGATTTACCCATTAAAAATGGTGATTTTCCATCGTTTTTTGTATGTTTATCAGAGGGTGTGTGTGTGTGTGTCATGTTTTAGTGCCATCATTTGATATTTGACGGTCATCCTTTTGTGGTAGTGATCAGATCCAGATATGCTGTGAGCAGAGTCACAGCCAGTTGGATTCCAATTGCTCCATGGCTGGTTGGCAACATATCCTATTGTTGAATATTGTTGATAGAATAATGGTTGAATATTGTTGAATATTGTGGAATATTGGTTGGCAATATCTCATTACATGTTCCTTCATGTTCCTTCTACCAGATAACTAAGTTCCTTTTAGTTCATGATTCATGACCGCCTCAAATTTGCAGATTCTTCGCTTCCCGGGTGCTCCTCAGGGTGTTGTGGTTCACAAAGCCCATGGTGATGATCAAATTTCGCTGCAAATTTCATCAAATATGCCATATGATATATATATATATAATATAGCCATATTGGAGGATGGTCAGAAAAATCCATGTCATAGATCGTGATTTACGTCATGATTTGATGATAGATATGGTCATTCAAATGGATTTTACAATGATTTATCATATCACATATCATATATTCATGTTTTCCCATATCTATTCATGATTGACAATCCATATCTATTGGTATCCATGATATTCATGTTTTTTCCAATGATTTTACCATATCTACTAGTGAACAATCCACATCTATTGGATTCTACAGGATGGGGCCCCCCAGATATAAGTTGGTGTATAAACCATGATAATCCCCATGAACTAGCTCGTTATATCTACCATAAACCATAGTTAATTCAACCACTTTTTGTAGGCACCTGAACGCTATCTTGGGGGCCCCATCCTGTAGGTTTTACCATCTGGTTATTTAACAGTTCGCCATGGAAAATCACCATGTTCTAGCTGGGAAAATCCACTATAATTAAACGGATTCTGTTGGATTCTTGGATTCTTGGATTCTGTTGGTAATCCTTCATTTTTGGATGATTTTACCATATCTACTAGTGAACAATCCACATCTATTGGATCCTTTTGGATTCTATTGGTTTGAATGATTTATACCCGTCATTTCTGGATCCACATTGGATGAGGCTTCGAGGATTGGGTCAAGGCGGTGGAACTGCTGGAACGGTGCGCGTCCTGGCGCGCTAGCGCGTTCCTCTTTTTTTGGGGACGGAACGGTGGGACTGGAGGATGCTACATATTGTTTATTTATGTTTATTTCTATGTGTTTCTGTACAGGGTGCTGAAATGCCAGCCAAGCATTTTTCAACATAGCCATAATTGCAACGTTTATATATGGATATACATATATATATAATAACATATAATAATATACAATATACATACGTATGTGTATATGTAGATTTGGATAAACCAGATATATTATGGAGCTGATGCTAAAAACAATGGTAAAACTGTGGTATATCAATATTTGAACTTCATGCTATTGCTAGGGAAGGTTCCGACAAAAGATGGAGCATTTCTTCACCATCCACCTGGAGACGAAAAGCGTGGCACGCAGAAACGCAGAGGTAACCATTGGAGCCGTAGTTGAGCTGTATCCAAGCGTATCCCTGCGGCTCTTCTCTTCATTTCTGGGAATATCTTGGGATATTATGATCTTCTTATGATCTTCTTATGATGTTCTGATGATGTTCACATATAATATACAATCACCACCTTGTGTACCTCCAAAGGGTTGGTCCACCCCCGACTCTCGTCGCACGTCGCAGGTACAACGGCCGTTTGTTGCGAGTCGCCAACGCGCTTAGTGAGGCCCTTTGGGACATGGAAAACACGCCGCATGTTCTGATGCATAGTCTGGACAAGATGATAGTAGATAAATAATTTCTGTAGTTACTCAAAAAAAATTAAAGTTAGATATATAAAATTTATAGTTACTCACTATGATAGTTGGACAATGGGTGATTTATAGTTAGTTTACCTGTTCAAAATGGTCATTGTTCATATCTATGTTAGTTTACCACAGGGCAATTAAAACAAGTTGATACATATATATATAATTAATCATATATTATTCATAGTTTATCATTATATCCACCAGATTAAGTCGGATTTATAGTAGATATATCATCTATTATAGTTAATTGGGACTACAAAGAACTTTACTATAGTAGATATAACTATCATTCTATAGTTGATAGATAATGTAAACAACTCTATAGCTGGCTGTGGCACCACCTTTTACACTTGATGTTGTTTCACGTTGTTTTGGAATCGTTGTTCGTCTCTTGAGTGAGGTAGGGTTTGCAGGAGATTGTGCTTAGTCATGACTGTATGTGAATGGAACCTTTAATGGGGATCATTTCAGTGTGATCAGCCACATCATCCAGTGGATCAAAATGATCAAATCTGAAGATCTCACACCTGGCAGATGTTGGTCTCATTCTGGTGAACTAAGACTGGTTTGCAACAATATTGTCAATAGGCCCACTGAAACACTACATTCTGCATCTACTTGTGTTCATCGTACAGGAATCTATGTGCCGAAATTTAAATAATGGTTGTTTTCTTGGTTGGTGTTGTGTGGAATCCAATTTTCACTAAATAAGGGAGGAATAAGGTTTTACTTGCTGATATGTATTACATTACTGGTCTTCCCAAAATAAGGCTGAAATAAGGCAGGAATAAGATTTTTACCTTATTCTGGCCTTATTCCATGACTATTTTGGTGGATCCTTTAAGGCCTTAATAAGGTCTTAATAAGGCCTTAATAAGGTCTTATTTTTAATTTAGTAGGGGGGTACTTAGGGAGGGGGGGCTTTTGGATCCCATGATGATGGTTTCAAACATGGCTGGATTATTTTCCACAATATATGGGATGTCATCCTTCCCATTGATTTTCATATTTTTCAGGGGAGTTGAAACCACCAACCAGAAAATTGTGCAGGGAAGTTTGTGACATGGTAGGACTGCAGTTGCCATGTGGGAAATGTTCGGACCAAATATCCGAAAATCAAGACCTTTTCGGATTCTCAACGTCGCCAAGAACTTCATCGATGTTTGCTATAGGATACCAATAAACATTCCTACAGTGCTAAATTAAATTGGTATCATGTGCTGACGCTGACCATAGTTTTTTTTTAGGACATGTGGGTATGAGTCAAAATTGGGTACCCCAATAGTTAGATGCTTAATACTAAGAATAGACTAAAATCTGTGGTCCCCCAGGCCCCCAGGTCTTCAATTTTGACCCATTCCCATGTCCCAATGGTTACCCTCTGGTAAACGTTTACAGTTTGCTATTGAAAATGGCCCATAGAAATAGTGGATTTACCCAGCTATAACATGGTGATTTTCCATTATCTATATCTGGTTGGTGGTGACTGGAACATTGGTTTAGTATGGGATAATGATGGTTAATGATGGTTAATAATGGTTTCCATAGCTACCCTCTGGTGAACTAACATAGCAATGGAAAATCACCATTTTTAATGGGAAAATCCACTATAAATGGCCATTTTCAATTGCTATGTTAGTTCACCAGAGGGT
>Ga0126342_10011031_pt1 | contig 16149 bp, 12 predicted proteins | sample Cyp1metagenome_FD_92528 | JGI IMG/M metagenome (GOLD analysis project Ga0126342, IMG submission 92528) | Coral microbial communities from Lord Howe Island, Old Settlement Bay, Australia - Cyphastrea 1 metagenome | ecosystem: Host-associated > Invertebrates > Cnidaria > Coral ... | reverse complement strand
CAAAGGCCGTGGACCAGATGGATCGTTTCGCACTTCAGTTGCGAAAGTTTATCCACCACAGATGAATGCTGCGATTGCAGAGGCTGTAATTCATTTTGCATGTGCGACTTTTGTGCCGGGGGAACAGCAAAGCGCTGTTCCTGAGTGCGTCGCTCAGCATGCGCGCATGGATTTTGTGCCCTTGTCTGTAGTACAACCAGACTACTACGAGGGCTTGTAAAGTTGCGTCTTGCTATGCATGTTCCAAGCAAGAATCGACTTGCAGCAGTTCGAAAGGAAAAGGGAAAATCCACTATTTCTATGGCCATTTTCAATAGCTATGTTAAATTACCAGAGGGTAGTACATTAATGTGATGATAAATACTGGGGATAATGGTTGGTATATTGATAATCTGGTTGATGGGGATCATGGCAATGGTTGGGATATAACCCTCTGGTAAACGTTTACAAAAAGCGAACTGGAAAATCACCATTTTTTTATGGGTAAATCAACTATTTCTGTGGCCATGAATGGCCATGTTCAATAGCAAACTGTAAACGTTTCACAGAGGGTAAACGGTGTTGATAAATACTGCTTGATGGTTTGGATGAATTTGGGTGATTTGCCAACCATGAACTGGGATTCCTGGGAAAATGAATACCGGAACCGGTGGTTTTTCGCCCTCCTAAAGAAAATATGAGTGGGTCATTTCTTATTGATTCTCATCCCATCCATTTCCATGGTTCAACAAAAACATCTTCGTTTACTGCAGGTGCCATTTATGACTTGAAAATCCACAACCACCGGCCGATTTTGTTGTTGCCACCAGGATTTTAGGCTCTGGTTATGCAGCTGGAGATCATATGGGGCCCACATGGGGGTACCGGGGTACCCCACATCATCCAAAATTAGACGATTTTCGTCTTGAAACCCATGGTTTTGGGGTACCATGTTAGGAAACCTCGATATTTTCATGGCCAAAAGATGCCGAAAGTGCACATTTTAACTGAGACGCGGACCACTTGAACCATTGCTCAACCAGGCAAAAGCATTTCACCTGTGCAGAGAATACCAATTCCAGGATATCAATTTCAGTCATTTACCAATGGCAAACTACAAAGTGGGGCCCCCAAACGATAGCGTTCAGTTGGTTTATAACTTCAATTTCACTATGGTTTATGGTACCTATAACTATAGTATTCATGGGGTTTATAAACCAGGGCCCACATTGTAGGACATTGTGAGATCAAACCTCCGGGCCCCAAATCCATCCAACCTGACTTTTTTATTAGGAAACCAGATCATGGAACTGAGCTGCTGGAAACACCCTGGTGTAAGCAGGTCAGTAGAAAAGCCTGGCTTATGGCTCTCGCCTCGCTGTTTTGGGACCCCCACTACCGGGACCGCTATTCCTATAATCATAAAAATACCATCCACCAATCCTATATGCTCCTGTAAAGAAAAGACACATTTATATACCCCCAAAATGACCCAAATGTAGCTACATACCCTCTGGTAATTTTAACATATATATATATAGCCCATAGCTATGCAAAATCACCATGTTTGACAGGTAAATCATCCTATCAATGGGTCATATTCCAGTTCGTAAACTATTTTTTATGGACTTTTGTCATCGCCCAGTCACCACATAGTCCAAAGGAAGGTACTTTCCTTGGCGTTTCAGCAGATACACTGCCCAAAGCATGGCGAGCCAAAAGGTCAGCAGCACTCGCCCGAGTCGTCGCACGTAGAACCCCAGCAGCGGCACTGCTCCGTCGATGTTGGTGGCCGCACTGGTCCAGTGGGTTACGAAGCCACTGGTTAACACGAAAAAGCAAACCGCCACCTGGGTTGATCCGAGGTCATCTGGAAAAAAGGTGAAAGGTGGAAAAAAATGGCCAAACATGCGAAGATTCAGCAGCCAACAAACAGTATAATATTGAAAAACTAAATATATACACCATTAAAAAAAATATGTATATATATATATATATATAAAGTGGAGTGATATATTTGGGCTGCGCGTCACATCAGAATCATCACATTTTGATTACGGACCTATTCACCAACTGAAACATACTGGTACAATCGTCCCAGCCGATGAAACAGATCTCAATATATGAACATATCATCCCGTTTCTTGGGATGTTAAAAGGACAAAATATCCAAATAAATAAATATATTTAAAAAAAACAAAACATAAAATATGTGTTCAAGCCCAGCCACATTGACCCGATAATAAGCACGGCAACTCAACGACCAGCCATCCTCCTCAATCTCCTCCCGCGGCGTGTAGTGAGCACAAACGATCCAAAAAGCTGCCAGACATCGTGCGCCATTCAGATGCTCGAAACGGGAGGGTCGTTGCTGTCGTTGCTGTCGTTGCTCCTCGACTGGGCAGTCTTTTTTATTCAAAAAAATATTATGTAAGCTTATATATATGTATATATAACATACCAACATGTATAAACATATGTGCATTGTGTATCAATATATACATATATATGTATAATATATAGTTACACAATGTTATACATATAATCAAAAAACTCACCCCGAATCCAACCCAGGTTGCCTCATCTTTCGGGCTGGACATGGAACGCTGATCTGCTGGATGCATGGCAGGTCTCTTGCGGATGAATTCTGGGGAAATTGTCAGGCTGAAATTCTGGGCCATATGATGGTTTCCTAGGGCTACCCACAAATCATCCACAAATCATCCATTTTGGGCTAGGATTTTTCCATGGATTTTCCAGCTATTGGGGTAGCTTTCTATATTTTAGGAAACCTCCATTAATTGGGAGAGTTACCCCTGCGAACCATCCAGTGACATCGGTACAGGTGGATGGTCCGGGCAATTTTGAGCCATATCCAGTTCGATTGCTAAACAAAAAATGATCCCCCTAGTTGGTGGTTACCCTCCAGCAATCTAACATATAGCTACGGAAATCCATGGTTTTCCTGTTCGGAAATCCACAAACGGTGGATGTTCCAGTGGTTAAAACCTACTAAAAACCTATCACTTGATGGCTGCTAGTAGCAATGGTTGCCAAGTTTGTTAGCTCCCAACCTGGAGGGCGTTCCAAACAATTGTGAAAATGATTGGCCACGACAAGGTCACCTCCCTATGGCTTTGCCACTTCCTTTCCACCAGAGCTTGCCACTCTTTTTTCAACTGCAATAAGTAGTGAAAGTTCCAGACTCGTCAACCAGCCCCAAATGCGAAGTTTTGCATTCGAGGGCACTGCAGCTGTACCAGCCGGCCGACTATAAAGTAGCTGTCTGGCCAAAAGATCCATCTTAGTGGGCTTCCAAAAGCACCACATCTTCAAACACCATGATTATTCCAGCCTTGCCACATCTTGTGGCCAAAGAAAACTATTGCAAACTGGGTACATACCGACTTTAAGATCTGAGTTTTGAAGCAAAAAATTGCACAGTAACAAGGAGTCCCTCACTTCACGCAAATGGTCTTTACATTCACGAACCTTGGCTGGTGCTGCCCGCCCAAGTATCCGAGTATCCCCACCAAGCTCGATTCTTGAAGTTTGCAAAAATGATTCAACATACTCTCCGGAAATTTAACATAGCTATTGAATAAGCCATTTGTAGTTGATTTGCCTACTCAAACTAGTGATTTTCTACAGTTGTGTTAGTTTACCAGAGGGTATCCAACATCACCCAAATCGCTCTCAGATTCCTAACATCCCGAAGTCTATTGGTCAAACTCCCCAGTGTTATTACAGTAGTCATTTACTCGCAAAAACTAATGGCGAGTATCCCTCCATATCACCATATAATCATATATAGAAACATATATAAACCCATTCAACCATTTATATATCTATTACCTTTCATCTTAGGTTTTGAACTCATAAATCATAAACGTGCCACTGCGCAGAATTCACACAAGGTGGTGCCCCCAGATATAAGTTGGAGGGTAAACCCCCAATAACTATATATAGTTAGACTGGTAGTATGTTATAGTTATTATCCCAATAAACATTCATGAACTCTAGTCTACTAGTTACAAGTGTATATATATATATGGTTATAAACCAACTCAGCGACTGAGACGGGGGTACCACCATGCAATCATCAACCATCATTTCCGAAGAATATCACCATCCATCTAGATGCATTTTCAATGATTTTCCCAACTAAACCGTATCCTCCATTTATGAAATCAGAGGATGAGGGAGATCCCAAAAAATCATATGAAATCCATATTAAATCATATGAAATCAAAAGTATTTTCCAGCTCCAAAAAACCACAGCGCTGCACCAAGCTGCTCCAGCATCCCGAAGGCCGCGCACTCACGGCCCAGGCCCGACGCCTTCACGCCGCCGAAGGGCAGTGATGGGTCGCTGCGCACGAAGTCGTTCACGAAGCACATCCCGGCCTTAAAAAACCAACGGCAGCCATGGGGGCCCAGGGGGGACTATGGTGGACTCGGCCTGCGAAAACTATATGAAAAAAAGAGACTGATGGAAGATGATGTAAGTCTACATACGTGACTACCCAACAAAAAATATGCAAAAACATGTGCTTGAAGTGGTGGGTGTAGCGGTTTTCACCGAAAAAAACATGAGGATTTCAGCGACAAAATCACTGGAAGGTGATGTTTCTGATATTTTCGTGATTTTCAGGTGATTTGGCGAAAATTAAAATTTTCAAGCAGAAAGGATGCAAAGAGGAGGAACTGGACGGGACTTAGTAGCATCCCTTGGTAGGGGAAATCTTCAACTCTGAAAATACCCAAGGATGGGCCATTCAGAATCCGTGCCCAGTCGAGATCATACCCCAACATTCTATGGGTGAAAGTGTTTTTTTGGCTGGTCATTCTCATGTATATTGTCTTTTCAACAGTAGCTTCTGGGGAACTTGAGCTTGAAAATGAGCTCCTCCCAAAATAAAAAAAAATCACGGCATGGTATATGGATGTATAGTGATGTATATGGCTACAATGTGGGGCCCCCCAGTTATAAGTTGGTTTATAAGCCCCAGTAACTATAGTTATAAGTATATACCATAAACCATAGTTATTGGAGTTATAAACCAACTTAGCTATCTAGGGGGCCCCACTTTGTACTTATCATATCTTATCATCAGTTTCCCGTCGATGCGTTTCCCACACCCAATTCCGATTAGAGCCTCACCTCAAGGTCCTTGACAGCCATGCGCTGGCCCTGGGACATTGATCACAAGTGGAAATTTGGATCTCAAATGGATTGGGTTTGAAGGGAAAATCTACACAGTTATTCATGTTTTCTGCAAAGAAAAACACATCAACAAATCCTGCTGGTGCAACCTGTCCAGGTCCATCTATGGATGGTTTTTCATGGTGTTTCAGTAATTTTTCCATGTGTTCAGTGTTGATTCCGAAATCTAAATGGGCGGACCCGTGATACTACATGTCAAAACCCTCAATTTCAACAGTGACTAAATCCAATGAACAAAGCTATGGGTCAACATTTAAATTTGGCAACAATTACATTTACACTCCAGTAAACTAGCATAGCTATAGAAATCCATTGGTTTTCTAGAAACATGATCAAACAGTTGTAGATGTTCAATAGCTGTTGGTTTGGAGGGTATAGCCTGTGACAGTATATTCCTACTACGTTCCCAGAGATCGTTGGTTAAATCCCCAAATAGACAGTATTTCCCATAGATGATTGATTAAACCCCCAAAGAAATCAAAGAATATGTTTTAAATCACCAGTATAACAATTCCCAAAAAAAAACAAAGCACTTTCCATGACCTTGCCGCCTGCCCCTGCCTTCTCCAGATCGCGCGTGAACACCGCCCCAGCCAGGCCATACTTGGTTTGGTTCGCCAAACGAATCACGTCAGCTTCGTCTTCTGCCTGGTTGAGCCCCTGAAAATCCAGTGGAATCCTACCATTCCATCCATGGTTAATGAATTGAGGCTTAAGGACAAATTTACCGTTGAAACTTGAAACTATAATTTTTCACCCCCCCCAAAGTTCGGGAAGTGAAGAAGTTCGGGGATGAAGGTGTTTTTTTGAAACATGTTGAAACCCTGGTTCTTACCCCCATAAAAACAGGGTTCCCTGTCCCAGTTCCATCCAGTTCCTGTGTTTTTGAACCGTCCTTGGGTGAATCTTCCCAACATGAATTTCCAACGTAGACCATATCACCAGACAAATTTTGAACCGCCTAGATCCTTCAAGATTTTTCCATATCCAAAATGATCCAACAAAATGACTATTAATATTCAAATAAATCCACCAGTTGTACAGAGTTTTTGTTCCTTCTTTTAAAACAAATGTAGCTACTTCTGTCCATTCCATTTCCAGTTGCTATCAAAAAATCCTATTCAAATAAATGTCCCCGGTTTTTCCTAGCCCTTTTCCTTTTGTCTTCATGTGTTCTTGGCCATTCCCATAAAATATTCGCCTCGATGATCGCGATCACCGGTCCGAAGATTTCGTGCTCGAAGCAAGTCATGCCGGGCTGCACGTCGGTGAGCACCGTGGGCGGAAAGAAGGACCTTGCGGAGCGATGGATTTCAAAGCGTGGATCTGATGGGTGTATTTCATTGAGAAAATCCTATGAAAATCCTACGGAATTTCATGAAATTTGAAAATCCTGTGGAAATAGGAATATAATGCGAGAACATCCTGTATAAATTTATGTGGGAGGATAAATGAGGATATCATGTGCAAATCCGATCTAAATGGGAATATAAATGGGGGATAAAATGAGAACATTAGGTGACATGTTGATACTCGTGAGGGTATTTCCACTGCCCTCTGTGGGAATCATCTATATATATTTTATGGGATATTGACGGGACCATCATATATATATATACACGTATACATGGGGATATGATATACACTAATAGGGCTATTGATGAAGATATTGTGTGATATATTGGGAGTTTATCCAACAAAATATGGAATAGTCAGAAAAAAGGGAATGTGTAAACATACGTAGTTCTATCAGCAGAAATCGGTATTACAATGGGGATCAGTCGGATAAGTAATGGTATATCATACTGGGGTTAACAATCGAAAAATAGTGGTATAACCAATAACGGTACTATAATAGGGATACAATGGGATTAGTATACACAACCAAACGACATTTGCGGTATATGGGTGTGCCTGAAATGGGTGATCTCGCCAATTCATGCAATTTTTGTAGGGAACATCATCAGATTCGTCAGTGCATGGAATGAGGTACCCAATTCTCAGACCAGTTGGTGGATTCTTCCCCCATGAACCACAAAGGATAATCATGGTTTTTTATCTGTTTCAGAAAGAACATTGGTGATTCACTGATATGTTCATTATATCCCAAGATATTCCCATGATTACATCATATGTGCCATGGCCAAAACACTGTGTATGTATATATATTGGTTATGGTCATCCATCCCATATTGAGGATCGTTAAGCTGGGTATAACAAATCCTATTAATGATTAATTCCTTGATAATAACCATCTCCTTCTATTGGAAAACATACCATGTTCTCACCATGGCACCTATAATCTGTTTCAGGAGGAAACTGGGTGATTCAGACTGATATGTTCATTCCCCCATGATATTCCCATGATATTCCCAGGATATTCCCATGCCGCGCGACTTGCCGCAATCGTCGCTAGGTTTGGCCACCTCCGGGCCGCCATGCAGCAGCCGAGCGCCCTCGGCCATCGAATCCCTGACCTGTTTGGCCACCTGGTCCCGACCAATGGGATGCACCAAGGGACCATAGTCCACGCCATACCTAGGACCGGTTGGGTAGTTGGCTGGTTGAATTCAAAGAAAACAATGGCAGTGAAAAGGTGCCCCGCAGTTGGTATATAAATCTATCTAGTTGTGAATATAAATGATGTATTTGATGTCCATAAATTCGAGTTATAAGAGCCCCATATAAGCCAACTTGGCTAGGTAGGGAGCCCCACCGTGAGCCCTACTCTCCCTGGTTAATGTTACTTATCAAACCGGGTAATTCTGTAACTATCTTCAACCCATAAAAACCACAGCCATCCCCGCCATCTTCGTAAAACGCGCCGAGTTTCTGTTTCGCCTTCACCCTTTCCAGCACAAGCTCCTCGAAGGCGGCCTGACATGGTGATGACTGGGGGATGGTAAACATGACATTGTTTTAGCAACATTAGTATGGTTAATGTAATATCATTGAACAATTTCTGCAGTTTCTGGCAGTTGGAGGTATAGTGCCATAGTACCATAGTTTCATATTGATGATTTGAACATTCAGAAAGGATACTTGGAGGTATAGTACCATATTTGGGACTATATACAAATCCATCCCCAACCCATCAACCCTCCCAATTCCCAACACTGCCTTCACAGTGTAGAAACGTCGCTCTTTTTCTCCATGTTTCTCCCCATTTCATCATCGCGCCTTGACCTGTTTCTCCACGATGACCCGCTTGGGCGCGATGCAGGTCTGCCCGCTGTTCGCAACCCGTGCGTCCACCACCGCGGCGGCGGCTTGTGCCAGGTCGCAGTCAGCCAAGATGGCGTAGGCATCGGAGCCACCCAACTCCACCACGGCCTGACTGTGCTGAACCGTTAAAGGGGACCTTTAAAGGGAGCCAAGCTGCTGAATATGAATTATATAGGGGACCCAGCCTTCCGTGAAAGAGTAATGTATATTATATATATACATGCATATGTACGACAGTGTTGTAGGTATCTTGGTCTTATCCCATCCCTAAGTTGTCTTCTGTTTTCTTTTTCAAAGAACAAGTTATATCTCATTAATAAAGTTTTTCCATGGTGATGGGCAAAAGCTGGTATTGGCCTCTCTTTGGCCACGTTCATCCATCAACATTCACCAGTGCCCATCCCGTGCCGCACCTTCTTCAACAAGGACCCAGCTTTGGCCGCCACAGCGCGCCCGGCCACTTCTGAGCCGGTCAATGCTACACCTGCTGGGAGGTGCTAAGAATGTGGATTAACCAATGGGATTTAACCAATGGAATTTATAAATTCATGAATTTATAATGGAAATACCATGGGATTAACTAGGAGCATGATTAACCAACTGGTGCCCTCTGGTGATTTGACATGGCTACGGAGGCTAAAGAAGAAGCCTTGGCCCATTTATAGTTCTGTGACTTACCAGAGCTATGTTTAACTACCGGAGGGTACTTATAAGTTGGTTTATTCACCCGCAAGCTATACACCCGGCCTAGTTAGTCTAGTTATGTTCACCAACTTTGCCAACTATGGGGCGCTGTGTATAAATGAGCTGTAAATTTTAAATGATGTCCATTGAAATTCCATAGAAATCAACACAAATTTTCACACATTTCATCCGCACTCCCACCAACACCAAGTGCCACACCTTGCACCAGGGGGTGCTCGAGAACCTGATGGATCTCTGGGACATCGACGATCAAAGAGCGAAATAAGCCCTCTGGCAGCTCCAGCTGTTTCAGCAGCTCCTGCCGGGCCCATCTGGTTGTTGAAAGGGATGGTAACATCAAGGCTACCACCAGTAGTCATGGTTTTAGCGACTTTTGGCAAAAACTGGATGTCTTGAATTAACCTGATAGGCTTTGAAGCCAAACTTTAGTCATCCAACTGAACGCCCTGATATTTTACTAAAACTTGACGGTACCGTTGCTATTTCCTTGGCAAAACTAAATAAAACTAATATGTGAATGGAAAAGATGGGCTGTTCACTGACAATGAGCCATGGCTTACACCGCCATCACTGGAAAACGGACGTTGGTTGCTTTGGAATCTCCCCATATTCCCAAGACAGGATGATCAACTGGCCATCTCGTAACATCGCAGGTCGGTCTCAATTTCAATGCACAGCCAACTGTCACGGAATAGGGGTGATGAACCTCCGTCTGCCACTGATTTTGCTGTGAAAACCCATTGAAAACCACAGGTTTTGACCAATTTTGGACCCCTTCCCAGGCCCAGCGCCGCTGCCCAACTCGCACCTCGCAGAAGAGGCCGCTGCCGAAGCAGTTGTGCGCGTGCTTCAGCAGCACCGCATTGCCGGCCATCAGGGTGGGGATTCCCATCCTGATCACCTGCCACATGGGGAAGTTCCAGGGCATAATGGCCAGGATCAAACCTGCAGAAGGGAAGGCCACAATGTGGTGCCCCCGAACGATAGTTAAGTTGGTTTATAACGCCAATAACTGTGGTTTATGGTACTTATAACTATAGTTAATGGGGTTTATAAATTAATTTATAACTAGGGGGCACCACATTGCAAGGTCTGAGCAATGGACATAAGATGAAATTTTATGGGATTTACAATGGGATTTTCCGGGGGGATATTATATTTTAAAATAGTGGAAATTATGGACATATTATATATGAATGGGATTATTGGTGGGGATATGACGTTGTATGTATATTTACAAGTAATCAATTATATACATATCAAACCAGCAAATATGATATTTGGCACCCGAAAGAACCAGGGAAAAAAAGAAAACTGGTTGATTAAACCCAGTATTAATTTTCATGGGAAATTCACTCAAATCGACACTGGTTGGCTAGTAGTCTAGTTTTTAGATATGCCACAGGTTTTACTGGGGAAATTCCAAGTCTGGGTTAAAGCAATCTCCAACAGATAAAGAGGTGATAGGGCTCAACGTGTCGACGAGTTGCATACAAAACAGTGGGCTGAGCGTTGCATCTCCGACGAAAAAATGTTGTCTCATTGTTCCTGGTTCTTCAGTCATCAGATTTTTCTCATTCTCTGGGGGTCAAAACTATGTTGATAGAATTTCAGTAATAAACCCCCAGCCTCTCCCCACCAGCATACTAATATAGAAACCAAACAAATGGCTTGGAACATGAGTTTCCTCTTGGAAAGTGGATAGTTAGTGTCAAACGCTGGTAAAGATGGCAAAATACGGTCAGAACTCTGTGTGGAAGCATAAACTAACATGGGGGGGTTCTTAAAATGGGGGATCAACAAAACCATGGGTTTTAATACTGTAAAATGCTCCAATTTGGATGATTTGGGGGTGCCGCAATTTTAGGAATCCTCCAAGACATAGTTGCCCCACAATACTTTTGAGACAAAAAAGTTGAGCCATTTGCAAAGACACAATTGCACCATCCCACACAATTATCCAAGGAACCCAAGGGCTGGTAGGTGACAAAAGACTTGCTGAAACCAGGTAATGCAGGATATTCTGTATCTTTCAGGAATTCAGCACCATGCTTTGCGTACCAATCGACCTCAAAATGTCAGAGCCGAATCCCTGAGGAAACAAATGGATGATCCTCCCACCGCTCGACTGGTCAAGAACCGCTTCGTGTTTGCCATTTGAGCAGGGTGAACATAACCAGTGGATCAACGAAAGAACATGCGGATACCAGTGTTACCCTCTGGTAAACTAACATAACTACGGAAAATCACCATTTTCAATGGGTAAATCCACTATAAATGTGCCATTTTCAATAGCTATGTTAAATTACCAGAGGGTACTCCCTTGGCCAAAATGCAACCACCAGTAACCACAAGTACCAATGCCACTTCTCCAACGCAAAATTTCAGTTGCTGAGATCCACCTATTGTTGACATTTTGGGTGGTGAAATCCCAATGTTGCTTGGTCGTCTCCCGGGTCATTGCTAGTCAATCACGGTCAAAAAAATACCAGATCATTTGTTGCTTACTGTAATTTTTCTGTACACACCCGTTGCTGATTCTCTCGCCCATCAATTAGATATTCTTGGTTGTATCTGGCTCTGTCCCCTTCCCATCATCATGTGTTTTGAACTTACTTGTGCTAAACGTAGGGAATTTTCGGGAATGATCCACTGGCTAACTATCAATAATCATCCCAGCAACCCCCAGCAACCCATCCATTCCCATCCATTCCCTACTAAGCACCAGTAAGTTAATGGATGTGAATAAACCCCAAATATTTTATGGTCATACTATGGCTACTATGGTAGATATAAAATAGACATCACTATAGTCATAGGGCAGTCAGTTAATCTCAGTTCCAATCCCTTTGCCGGAACGCCATCCTATCAGATCCTATCAGATCCTATCAGATCCTATCAGATCCTATCATCCATCTGGATGCCAGGAATATCATCCGATATCTGTACCGCCGAAGCACCCAACTATCCATTGACATATGTATATCTATATCTGTATAATGTGTATGTATAGAGATATATATATATATGTATGTATGATATATATATATATATGTATGATATATATATATATATGATTTATATATATATATAATATGTATAATATACATATGAGCAATCTCGAAAACCCTAGGTTCACGGAAAGGACATCCACAAATTTGGGAAGGTCCCATCGCTTACCACACGTTTGTACAATATTGATATATGGTAAACTTGGGGGGTATCGCTTGCAGGAAACTACTACATTTTTTGTATATAATTCACAGAAATCAACGTCCAATTTGGGTATCGCTAATGTGGATATTAGAGAAATACAATGACATAACCTTGAAAAGGGGTATCGTTAATTTGGGATACTGTATTAATTTCCATCAATTTCCATAAACCAATGTCCGTCCAATACATATTTAGTATTGCCGGGTTTTTTGCGGTGGCTCATATATATATATATATTTATATATGTCTGTGGTTTTCCCATCGATGACTTGGTACTTGGCAAAACCTTGCATTAAATCGCACATTCATGTGGACCACATGGACAATGTCGCCAAACCAATCATCACCCATCACAAGACCATCACCATGCCACTACCAGTGCATACATCCCGTTTGTAATTATTCTATTGGCTGAAAGTCTGAGTTTGATTCATTACGATTCATTACAATCACATATGTTAATTGTTCTTGAAAACCCTGAGATCAACCAGAATTCTTATCACCAACAAATTTGTCATGATATATTTCTTTGTACCTTAAAAGATACAAAATATAAACTAAACACCACCGAGACACCAAATAGGCGCATTTCAACACCTCCGCCTTTCCTTGTGCTACAGGTTTTCCCATCTCTTGACACATCAGCTCTGCAGCCTGCGAGGGAGTGGCTCTCTCGCTTGTCAACAACCTGAGATTGTTAAGAAATTGCCTGTGTATTTCTTATTGATTAAGAACACGTTTGCGCATTTGTTTGTTTACATGTTTTTTGTTGGAAAAATGGCCTGTATATGTTCCGTTTTGTTTTCTTCTTACAGCCGTAAAGTTTAGTAAAGGCCGCAGGCTTCAACCAACAATGGAGGTGCAATGGAGAGGATGCCTTCATTTCCTCTCCACGACAGAGGCGCACCCACATTTTTGATGCTTGACTCCGAATTCATCACCACAAAAATCTCCCATTTTTCACATATTAAACATTAGATTTCATTAGATCATTTAAAAAAATTAGATGATTTCCCATATTAGATGATTTTCCATTCATTAAAAATTAGATCAATCAAAATTTAAAATCAGATGTTTCCCGAAAACATTGATCTTATTTTTCCTGTAATTACTCACCATGTTTTTCCCATCAAATCCCGCTGAAAAAAACCATCGCCTCATCGGCTCGTTGACGTAACAACTCCGCCAAGGGTGCCAGTCGCTTTACCCGCTGCGCTGCGGGAATCTGGCGCCACTCCTGGAGGATCACAGAAAAATGATAGGGATTTCATAGATTTATGGGGATTTATGAGGTTTTAATGGGAATATATGGGAAATACATGGAAACTATGGTGATTTATGGGAAATATATGATGTTTTGAAAGGATACCCTCTGGTAAACATACAAAAAGCTATGGAAGCCATGGCCCAGTTATAGTTGATTTAGCCATTTAAAATTGTGATTTTCCATAGCTATGTTAGTCATAACCAGAGGGTATGTCCATTTATCCATTTATCGCAGGAATCTCTAGGATCTTTTTTAGGAGTAATTAATTATCTAGAAATGATTAGAAATGTCTAGGAGTATCGAGTAATATCTGGCATATCGATGAATATTGGGATGTTTTTTTGGAATGTAATAGATAGTTCCTGCTTAGAAGTGCAACCCAGTTACCTACCGGCCCGTTGCGATCGATGGTTTGCCTATCAAAATGATGATTTTCAATAGCCAATAGCCATGTTATATTACCAGGGTACATATCCAGTTGTCCATTGCGATACATATCGGTTCATATATAAGATTATATATAGGATTAAATTTTAAACCAGGAAGTTACCAATATTATTGGTCACTTCCGTGTGTTGGTTGGTCGTTTCTGCATGTTTATATTGTTTTTTGTCCCTGTGTTTCTTGGTCAAACCCACCAAAACAAAAATTAAAACAAACACATAGAACAGATGATACTTCATCTCCAACTGTAATTAGTTCACAACCCTTCACCTCCCCCATTTCCGTAGAACCCGCTTGACCCTCCTGAAATGCGTTTTGGGTTTTCTGGATGATCTGCTTCACCTTCTCATCACTCCTGAGCGCTCCCAGGCACTTGGGTTTGTGGCTCAAAATCCGTCGAAACTGTGGAAACATGCTGAAAACCATCCGGAAAAAAATAAAATTCAATGGATTTCGTCACCACGCCTGAATGAAATTGAATTGGTTTCGCTACCCTAAAAAATCTCTGCAAAATCATCGCCATGCCGCACGAAGATATGCCAAAACAGTGGTTGGTTTCATGGGAAACCGACCTCCTCAAATGGAACGAAAAATTACCCATTGTCGTTATTGAATGCTTCAGCCCCCCGTTCACCAACATCAGGGAAAGGACAACCTGATTGTATTGGAACAAATCAACATCCTGATATCTTCGGTGACTTGGGGTTGCCCGAATCCTAACCAGCATGTGTATAGCGCCAATGAGATCGTTTGAATTCACCACCCAGATCTAAAGCCAAGTTTGGATTCCCTGAAAACACCAAAAAAGGTAGTGTTTGTTTCTTGCTTGGCTGGTCAGTGCAGGGACCCATATTCTTGAAAATCAATAATATATGTATATATATATTGTATATCATGTAAGAAAACTTAATAGCATTCAATCTGGCATAATAAAAGTTAACTGAAAACACTAAGATATAATAGAATATAGCAAATAAGAATTTTATGTAATACAATATACAGCAATAAAACGAAAAAGATGTAATATAATGGGGTGGAATATAGTAAGTTAAAACTAACACGACAGAAAGGAAAGGAAAAAAAAGAATAGAATAGCATAGCATCGAGTAGCATAGGCTAGAACAGAACAGAATAGAATCAAGCCGGGCAGAGTAAAATAGAATACAAAGAATACAATAAAAAAGGGTACAACAAAATACAATACAATAACACCTTTTGGCCCATTTCACCAGCCCCTAAAGCACATGACATGAATTCTCAACTAAATACATCGGAAGATAAAAAACATATTGAAGAGCGGTTTTGACCCCGGGTCACCCTTTGGCCCATTTCACTAGCCCCCAGAGCACATGACATGAGCCCACAACTTTCTAGATGCAAAGATTCAGCTAAGGGCCTAACGGTTTTCTGTCATTCCATCAAAAGCATTCCACAAGACAGAGTTGAGAGCTCATCTCATTTTTTTTTGTGCTGTAGGGAGGAAAACCTACTATAATAATGTTGTCTGACCAATAGTGATATCTTGTCAATAGTAGAAACATTTTTCCGCAACTCCAATTTTTCTCTAATACTAAAAGTCAATTAGCTCCATTTACTTTTTAGTATTGCCAAAAGAGTCATGTTCAGACCTTGTCCAGAGGGCATGGCCAATAGTGGACCCAACATGGCAATAGTGGAAATTGTTTTCCCAACTCCATTTTTTTCTCCAATACTAAAAGTCAATTAGCTCCATTCACTTTTAGTATTGCCAAAAGAGTCAAGTAAAGCAAATCCTTTTCAAAGCGGCCTTCACTTTTGATTAGCAAAAGCCTAGATTCCAGAAATCTGATCCCATTCCAAAACAGGTGATTTCCTTATTAAATTCTTATATAAAAATTGAAGAAAACAGGCCCACAAAGGGTACCCCCTTTGCAAGCCCCAGAATAGCAATAACAAACCTGCACCAAGCATGGCAATAGTGGAGACTTTTTTCCGCAACTCCAATTTTGTTGTCCTCCTTCTCCTTCTCCTTCTCCTTCTTCTCCTTCTTCTCCTCCTCCTCCTCGTCCTCCTCCTTCGCCTCCACCACCTCTGCCCCCACTTCCAT
>Ga0126342_10011030_pt1 | contig 16150 bp, 20 predicted proteins | sample Cyp1metagenome_FD_92528 | JGI IMG/M metagenome (GOLD analysis project Ga0126342, IMG submission 92528) | Coral microbial communities from Lord Howe Island, Old Settlement Bay, Australia - Cyphastrea 1 metagenome | ecosystem: Host-associated > Invertebrates > Cnidaria > Coral ... | reverse complement strand
TGTGGATGGAAGAAATCCTGCACCAGTTGGTAACTATTGGGAACTATAAAACATTGTAAATAATGGGATTACAATGGGATAAACCATCTATTAACTGGTGCAGGATTTCCTCCATCCACAGTAGTGTTTAAAACACATCAGATCTTCTGTGGGTTGACTCCAAAGAAATGTCGTGGTATCATCACGTAAAACGTAGATGCGAGCCTCACTGACCTGTCAGTTCACCATGTTCACCGTCGTGCAGAGAGGGCAGACCATGCAGTTCCAATGGAACACTTTCCACAAAAGCCAGCCGCTAGGCCGCTAGGCTAGGCGAAGTTCCTTTTGCGAACAAAGTGAGTTATAGGGGTTCTGGGGAGCGGGTGAAAAGTGTGTGGGTGAAAAGTATTGAAAAGTATATGGGTGAAAAGTCTGTGGGTGAAAAGTCTGCTTGGGGGAAAATAGGGATGGGATGCTGGCTTTCGTTCCCCCCTTCTCAGGTTTATCATGGTTCATCAAATCCGCCACCTGTAGTGCAGAAAACGCATGAGTAGTGGTCCGTGGTGGTTCAATTTTGGCCTGATTCTTGCACATGTTCCCCATCTTCAGATGTTCTTCAGAGGTTTCAGGACATATTTTCAATCTGAAGATATCTGGAGGTTTCCCCAAAAATTCTGGGACCAAAATTGCCGGCTCCCATTTTTTTTTAACCCTCTGGTAAACATACAAAAAGCTATTGAAAATGGCCCAGTCGAAATAGTGGATTTACATGGATTTACCCATTAAAAATGGTGATTTTCCATAGTTATGTGACAGTTTACCAGAGGGTAAAACACATGGATTGGTTCAATCCATATCACCAGACGAGTCGATCGAGTCACAGGCGAATCGGGCGGCGTCTTCGTCCCGGTGAACGCGGACTTTGGCAGCAGCGGCAGCGAAGCAGTTGCCTGGGTGGACCCGGAAAGTCCCAAAGGCAAAGGCAAAGGACGAAAGGCCGGATACTGGGAGGGTGCCACAATTTGAAGTGCCGTTTTTTTTTGGAAAGTTGGGAAAGTGTAGGGAGTGATTTGAATGAAATGATGAAATGAAATTCATGACATTTTTCATTTTGTGTTGATTCTCCCTGGTTTAGTCATGAATCGATGTCTCAGATAATTCGATTGCGAATATTTTGAGTTCTAAGACGCTTGACTTGATGAGATTCCGTTGTGCAATACTTCCTTTGTCGGTTTCAGTCGTCGAAAACCGCCAGGGCAAGTGGAAGGGTCGAAGCAACAGCCGTGGGCGTGGATGACAGCGCTGCTTTTCGAAATATTCGAAGGACCTGTACATAGTTCTCCCAGTATGGAAAGATATGCCGTTTGCAAAAAGGACCATGGCTGCAGTTTGTAGATGTTTTTAGCTCCCACAAACTTCCTGACATGACATGACATGACATGACATGACATGACATGTGACGAAGTGTGTAGACGTTCCAGTTTCATGGCATTTCATAGCCATATTGGCTGGAGACCTCATGAAGAACACGAATGAGCTGAAGCCATCTGAAGCCTGCAAGTAGATCAAGTAGCAAGAAACAGTAACCAGATTAACCAGTCATTGACATAGAAAGATTCAGCAATGATTCAGCAATTGGATCAAACAATCTGTCACTGCGAATCACAGGAACCAACAGATCAAGTACAGTTTAGTTGACCAAAAATCCGCCCCCTGAGCGGCACAATTTGGCCATGCAGTTTCTGGGTGCTGAGCCAAACTATGGAGGCTTCCCCAATTTTGCGTATGGAAATCAGGGGTGACTTGGCCATTTTGGCGATGAGTTGGCCATTTTGATTATGAGTTGGCCATATTTAGTGATGAATTGGCCATAGAAATAGTGGATTTACCCATTGAATATGGTGATTTTCCATAGTTATGTGACAGTTTACGAGAGGGTATCCTTAATGTTAGATGGTGGTTGAAGAGTTCGGCTACCCATGGCTAGCCTGCTATTCCATTGCTATTCCGGTTAATCATGGTGAATCATCAAAAAAATCCCAGCAGATTGCCATCGGATTTTTCCGTCTTGGAAAAATCCGCCGAGGTTCAAACGCCGATGGCTTCCCAAAAGTGGATGAATTATGATCTGGTTGGTGACTGGAACCATGGAATTTTATGACTTTCCCATTGATATTGGGAATGGAACATCATCCCAACTGACTCAACTTTCACTCCATCATTTTTCAGAGGGGTAGGTATAGGCGAAAAACCACCAACCAGTGATGGAAGATGATGAAAGATGATGAAATATGGTGAAATATGGTGATGAAATATGGGTGGTTGTTTTATTTATCACTGGTGTTTCAAAAATATCATATATGGCATTAGTCCATTAGTCCAATATATCATACATCCAATGATATACTGGTTAATATATGGTTAATATATGGTTAATATATGGTCAATATATGGTTAATATATGGTTAATATATGGTTAATATATGGCTAATATATATGAAAAATCCAATGAAGACCAATGATTTTTTCCCTGTTTTTTTCCTGGTCTTCATCTGATGATCAAATTCACTGAGGTATAGCCAAGCCGGCTTGGCGGCGCCAGGTGCTCAAGCTGCTCCGGCGGCTCCGTTCAACGGCCGGAAAGATGGGAAGAATGGAAAATCCAAAGGCCTTTTGGCGAGGAAATATACCCTCTGGTAAACTGTCACATAGCTATGGAAAATCACCATTTTTTTATGGGAAAACTCACTATAAATGGCCATTTTCAATAGCTATGTTAAATTACCAGAGGGTAGGAAATTCGTGATCTTTTCTGATCTTTTCATTTTGGGGGTTCTCACTTTTCTGATCGTCACCTTAGTCCAAGAAATGTTTTCCAGACTCTTTCCAGAGTATTTCCAGAGTATTTCCAGACTATTTCCAGACTATTTTCCAGATTTTAATGGGTAGCTCTGAGATGTTTTTTTTGGGTTTCCTTCCGTCATCTGATTTTGGCAGAATTTTCGTTGCAGGGAAGGGCAGCTCCAAAGGCGCTAACGGAAATGGACATTGGGCTGCCGCAACCAGCGAGGCCTGGGGGATCGAAGCCTTTGGCTGGTAATTACTGCCATGGCTAGACAGAAACCAGAGGGCAACAGAAACGGCATGTTTTTTTTGGATTTTAAAAGGGCCATTGAATTTGGGGATTTGGGGAAACCCTATGATTTCAAGTTTGGAATGGGCTACACAAAAAAACATCAAAAAACCGAAAATTCACACAGGGAAACCCCTGTGAAATTCCACTGATGAGTGGAAGATGTGTTTTCAAAAGACGTGGATTTGGGGGTACCCTATGGTAATTTAACATAGCTATTGAAAATGGCCATTTAAATAGTGGATTTTCCCATTAAACCTTGGTGATTTTCCATAGCTTTTCGTATGTTTACCAGAGGGTACCCTATGTTTTTTTTTGCGACAGACCTATATTTTTTTTGATGCTCAGGAGGCTCTTTCGGGCTTTGACGCCATGTCAGCAGCAGCCTCCAGCTATGTGAAGAAAGCGCCCAAGCAGGCCATAGCATGGTGTATGGATATACCCTCTGGTTATTTAACATAGCCATGGAAAATCCCTTATAAATGGAGGTTTTAATGGGAAAATCATCCATAAATGGGCCATTTTCCATGGCTATGTTAAATAACCAGATGGTATATATACCTGGTTGGTGGTTTGGAACATTTTTTATCTTCCCATATATTGGGAATGTCATCATCCCAACTGACGAACTCCATCATTTTTCAGAGGGGTTGCGAAAAACCACCAACCAGATACAATTTTATAGTCACTCCTCATCAGGATTCCAAAGTCAGGCTGTGATATGTTGGGATAAACATTGGTAAACTGTTACATAACTATAGAAAATCACCATGTTGAATAGGTCAACTATCTATAAATAGGCCATCTATACCATAGCAAACTGTTAGTTTACCAGAGGGTAAACATTGGAATGATTTTTCTCTCACCAAAATGTTTGATGCGTCGTTTTTGTTGTTGAAGGTGAAGGCCCCTGCTGAGATGAACGTGCCGAACTATGAGGAGAAGAATCCTTACCGCTTGAAGAACCACATCCGCGCCTGGTATACCGATGGTTCCAGCAAGGATGTGCCGCAACCATACACCAGCTATCCAGAGGCAGCAATTTGCGAAAGGTGTTATGTAATCTTATGTGATATTGACATATTATTGAAGCAATTGAGAAGAATTGCAAGCTGTAGAATACTGTAGAATAAGTACAAAGCAGCATCGAAACGGATGAGAGGTCATCTGATGAGGTAAAGCATGGTGAACCATGGTGAACATATTCTTAACAAAACCCAAACATCAACAGCATTTTCATATGTGCACAACAGTGATCAAAAACATGTAACTGACATGTGCCATTTTGGTCCATGATGGGACCATGGATTGTTGTGGAGGCCAACCTTCCGCGGCCTTTGTTGGATGCCTTCAAAAAGGCTGGCTTCCAAGCACCAACGCCGATTCAGGCGCAGGTGTGGCCCATCTTAGATCAAGGTTGGGATGTGATTGGCATCGCCAAGAGCCTTGGCAGCCTTGGCAGGTGAAACTTTAGCTTATTTTAGCTTCAAAGATCGCTGAAAAACCCGACATGGTAAACTGTCACATAACTATGGAAAATCACCATTTTTAATGGGAACATGCACTATTTCAATGGCCATTTTCAATAGCTTTTTGTATGTTTTACCAGAGGGTAACTCAAACATCACATATCATCACTGTCGTTTGTTTCTGGTTTTTCTTTGAAGGTTTGGTTTTAGAAGATCATTTTCCCCATGTGTCAATGGCCATAGTGACTAGGTGGGTAAGGTACATCAATGTAACTCTCCTATGTTCAGACCGATCTAGGTGATTGCCACCACAATCTTGATGTGCATGGAAAGTGCTGGTTCTGTAGGGTATATCCCATGATGTCTCCATTGCACCCACGATATCACCAATGATTTTTCACCAGTTAATTTGCTGTCACCACATATTTTTAAATAGCCACTAGACACCATTATTCTTCCCCAATTCCATCCAACAAAAAAAACACACAAGAACATCCTATAATCATGAAACATCTGAAAACAAACCAAGCATGATCAACAAAAAAGACACCAGAACAACATAGAACAACCACAAGTTAGACAAGATCAACATAATCCCCATGTATCCTATCCCCAGCATCTCCCCATGGGTTTCCGTGGGGTTTCCCCCTGTTCCGATAAAGGACGGGTTCCGGCAAGACGTTGGGTTTCCTGGTCCCCGCGTATCGCTGGATGTGGTCCAGCCCCTCCAGTGGAGTTCGGACCTTGATCTTGGCGCCCACCCGAGAGCTGGCCACCCAGATCCATGATGAGGTCCTGGGGCTTTGTTCAATGGATTGGGACCCCATCATGGATCCTCAGGAAAACCCCCATATTTTCATGATAATGGTTTTCCAGGTAGGTCAACCACCAACCAGATATCATAGAATTGGTTTAAGGGAAAATTTACAGGAAAACCCCATGATCTTCATGGGAAAATCGATGGTTTCCTGTAGATTTTCCCTTAAACCAATCCATTGATTTGTAGGTTGAGGATTTTTGGGTTTTTTACCCTCTGGTAAACTGTCACATAACTATGGAAAATCACCATGTTTAATGGGAAAATCAACTATAAATGGTCATTTTCAATAGCTTTTTGACATAACCAGAGGGTAGGGATTTTCCCTTTTGGGTCATGTCCCACTTTTTTTCAAAACCCATGGTTTTTGGAGGATCATGAGGATTTTCCGAAGGTTTTTTGGGTAAGACATGTTTTTTTTTTTAAACCAATGTCATGTTTACCACCCATGACCGGAAATGGTATATTTATAGCACCTATTTATGGATTATGGATGATTTTCCGAAGGTGGTACCCTCCAATTTAACACTTCGCTATTGAACATGGCAATTTTGCATGGGAAAATCAACTATAAATGGTTTTCCGAAGGTGGTCATGGTAAAACAATGTCATAACCACCATCCCGCTTTTTATCACCATTTTTTGGTTGGTGGTATGTTTACCATTTCCAAATGGGTGGTTTATTATTGTTTTTACCACATTACCCCCCTCTGGTAATTTAACATAGCTATTGAAAATGGCAATTGTTCAATGGAAAATCAACTATTTTGAGTGGGCCTGCTTTCCCCAATTTTTTTTGGCTATGAAAGCCTCATATGGGATTGATGAGATTGAACAAATAGCCAACAAAATAGCGAGAATGATAATGGTGAATGATAATGATGAATGATGATTCATATCAGTATCATATAATAGTAATGTTGGCTATTTGTAATTCATCATGAGAATGATATGGTGAATGATACAATACTGAATTCTCATCATCATCAATACTGATAGTAATAGTGACAATTCATGATGATGAGAATTGCTTAATGATAATGATGAATGATGATCATCATATTTTTTTAAGCCACAAATGATACCCTCTGGTTATGACTAACATAGCCATGGTATAGATGGCCCATATATAGCTGATTTACCTATTAAAGATGGTGATTTTCCACAGCTATGTTAAAGCACCAGAGGGTACATGATAACAACAATCAGGGCATTTTGAACTTCCCAACGATGAGGTTTCAGTGGATGGGTCGAAACCGAGTCGAAAGCTACCATGTCAATGTGGGGCTAATATCCATACGAAAACATGGGGAACATAGCATATTCTTCTGGGGATGAAGATCCACACATAGAAAACAGCAGCTATTTTTTGATGTGAATTCTTTGACCCGTTTGTGCGCCCTGTAGAAAATCACGGTGAGAATGATTGACCTTAGCAAATGCACGTATCACGTTGAGCAAGCAATTGATGATACATTTGATGGATCTGGGCGGAAATTGAGGGTTTCATCCATAGCACAGCCCAGCACGAGACTCGAAACGGTCCTTATCAAGGCGAAGCGATGTTTCTCATTCAGAATCCTTCTTCACATCAGCAATAGTAATCCATCTTCAACTATCGCAATATTCAGCAAACAGTAAACTACAGGACTGCAATCCTTCAAACACTAGCATCTGGTTATGACATTCACAGTTTGCCATGGAAAATCACCATGTTTAATAGGTAAACCGTTAAACCATCTATTTCGATTAGGGCCATCTATACCATGGCGAAGTGTTCATAACAAAATCGGGTAACCGAAATCCGATCGATCCGCCAGGCCACAAAGTTTGCCTCAGCTTCAGGGTGTTCCTCTGCCTGCGTCTATGGTGGTCAACCCAAGAGGGAACAGCTACCAGCAGTGCGAGCTGGAGCTCCCATTCTGGTTGCTACCCCTGGAAGGCTCAATGACTTCTTAGAGTACAAGGAGCCCAAAAAACACATGGCCAAAAAAACGCGGCATGGGATACACCTCTGCAAAAAACCGTGGGATCCCTGGAACCTATCCGTCAACTGTTTGCGCGATCCCGAGTCTTTTTTTGACCAGTAGAGTCTCAAGCTCTCACGCTGTGTTTTTTCATGTTTTTTCCCATCTTTTCTTAGGACTTGGTAAGAAATCCATTTTTTAGATGTGGTCGTCCGATTCAGCCAGGACATCAACCTTGGTGCTGTTGGCTATTTGGTGTTCGATGAAGCTGACCGGATGCTGGACATGGGTTTCGAACCTCAAATCCGAGACATCATGAAGAAGGTGCCCAAAAATCGACAGACGCTGATGTTCAGCGCGACATGGCCTGAGGAGGTTCAACAACTGGCGTGGCTTGGTATTTTATCTGGGTAAATTATAACGACCTCACTGCGACCTCACTGGAAATCATGATTAGTAAGGGGAATCATCCCCAAATGGCCTTAATTCAGGTTAGTGAAATATCAAATTTACCCAGATTCTATGTTCTGTAGGATGGAGATGGGGAGCTAATTCTTATGATTCATTGCTACATGTTGCTACAGAATCTGGATCTGGATCGTTGATTTCATATGAAATGCTGAAGCTTTCGGGTATCCCATGCTGAAGAGTGCCAGCTTGCCTGCAATGAACGATTGCTGAGGCATGACTTCTTGAACATGCCCATCCATGTGCAAGTGGGCAATACATCCAGTTTATCCGCCAATGAAGACATTTCGCAGGAGGTTTGGATGCTGACCTCCGCAGATGATAAAGATGCTGCTTTGGTGGAAGCTCTTCAACTCTATGGTGGGCCGGGCCAGAGGATTCTGGTTTTCGTCGCCATGAAGAAGCAATGCGATGTCAGGGCCTCAGGTGAAACTCTGCAGAATTCGAACGAGAGACGATCCTGGAAAGCCGACCTTTGGAGTGAGCATAGTAAAGTTAACTAGTTTGAACGTGGCCTCACCCTACCAGGTTACCAGAGGTTACCAGAGGTAAGCCTATTCAGTTTTCAGACTTCTTGTGCTAGATGGGCCCGTGCCGACTGCCGACTCGTGCCGACTCGTGCCGGCTGACGTGCTCAGATGATCATGCGAATGCTTCGCAAGTACAGTATCGCTGCCAACACCATGCACAGTGACAAGGTGCACTGGGACCCCTGGGATGCCGATGCTAAGCTCATGGCGACTTGTGCCCCTTGAACGCCCCGAAACATTTAGAGCACTTAAAACACTGAGTGTTTAGAGCACAACCAGCGCACAACCAGAGCACCTAGAGCATGTCTGTGAATGCTTTGGCCAGTCCTCGGTCCGTCGTCATTTTGGAACATCCCACCATGTCGATGTCGTGTCGAGCATGTCGATGTCGTGCCAGGACCAGGCTCAGCGAGAGGAAGCTCTACAACAGTTCAAATCCGGTGAGACGTCTGGAGCCCGAGACGGGCCCCGAGATCTCCATTTCATCAGTTTCAGACTTTTCACCAGAAAATGTGAGAAAACAAACTCAGGAGCGTGCTGATTGCCACCGATGTGGCAGCACGTGGTCTGGACATCAAAGGACAACCACCCACAACGTTACAAGTGTTTGAGTGAATTGATATTGGACTGGGTCATACTGGGTCATACTGGGTCACAATTTTGTGCGCAGCATGAGACTTGATGAAACTTTGCAAGGAGTGACCATGGTGGTCAACTATGACAGTGCCAACAGCGCAGAAGATCATGTCCATCGGCGCCTCGGCTTGCAAAAAAAAAGGCAATGTGGAGATTGGTCATTTTTTTCATCCACAAAATGGATGGTTGAATCATGTTGAATCAGTCTAATCCATTGGTACCCCAATTTTTTTAAAATAATTTCGATCCATGCCTGGATCTCACACCTAGTGACCTAGTCTGCGCCGCATCTTTGGTTTTCTGCGCACGGCATGTTCTCGATAGGTTTTTTAGCGTGAGAATTGAGAGTTTCAACCTCAGACATAGACTTTGGTCTCTTTTTTTGTAACCAATCCAAGTTGGAATATCCAATTGGAATCCCATTAAAATACCAATCAGGTGGATAATGGTGGAATATCAATATTACCTTATCAATTTTGGGATACCAATGTTAATGGAATTATCAATATTATCAATTGTAATTCCAATTGCTATCCCATTAAAATATGGTCCCAACACATCCACCATTATCCAGCTGATTTTAAGTGGTTTCTTAGCCATATCGGGCCATATCTCGCTGACCTACTTGGATTCAGGATCGGGAGAACCGGTCGCGCGGGTCAGAAAGGCTACAGCATGACCTTCCTCACGAAATCAGGTCACTGTCACGCAGAAAAAATCCGTGAAGATGGTGCAATCTTAACATGGAAAATGGATAAACATGGATGAACATGGGCTAAGGTCTACCCGATTTTTCGGACTCATTTAAGGATGATAGTCATAGTCATTGTACAATGCTGCGCAGTCATATGTTAGAATTCCAAGTTAAAAAAAACCAAAGGCAGATGCGTAGTACCTGACGCAACATGATAGGCATTGATAGGCCATCATCGATGCTGGCGACCAAGCCACTCCAAGCCACTCTGACAGGTGAAGATGCTTGGAAAGCCATTGACATCGCGGAAGTCATGAAGAAAGCGGGTTCACCCGTACCTCCAGAGATGCAGCAGGCACAGCATCACAGCATTGCATCAAAGTCGAAAAAAATGGCATGGATGAACTTCAGAAATGGATCTTCATCAAGTTTCATCAAGTTCATAATTACCATAACCATCCCATAATCCCATCCATATACCATCCATATACCATCCATATACCATCCATATACCATCAAAAACCGATCCCATGGCCTTGCGAGGTGGTCGATCAAATGCTTTGGAGGCGCCAGAAGTCGCAGCAAAACGACAATCGCTGGGACCATCTGCCAAAGGTGCCATATTTTCCACGGACAGTGTTTGATGCCAAGAAATTGATGACTTTTGATGTTGGGGCCCAATAAAAAAAAACAACGATCCTTGGCTTGGATATTTTAGGATATTTTGAGGGTTGCTACATGTTGCTACTTTGACACCAAAGAAGTTGCCATTGAAACTGACAACTCGTGGGTCGTGTTTTTTGCCATGTTTGTCTTGTCAAACTCCTTCACGATAGCTCGGCTTGCCATAAAAACATCAGCTGCCATTCCAGGTGGGTTCCAGCCGGGTCAAATGGGTCAAATTTTCAATGCCATCCCATTTTGACCACATTTTTGGATCGATTTTGAGTCCGGGAAGGTGCTGATGGTAGCAGAAAAGCCATCCGTCGCGAAGCTCATCGCAGAGTTTCTCTCCGGTGGTCGGATGCGATTCCGCAAAGGCCGCTTGGGATGACCTGGGTGGGTACCCTCTGGTTATGTCAAAATAGCTATTGAAAATGGCCATTTATAGTGAGTTTTCCCATAAAAAATGGTGATTTTCCATAGCTATGTTAGTTTACCAGAGGGTAATACCCATGGGGCTTCAACTTTTGGATGGCGATGTCTGTGATTTATTTGGATTGCGATGTTTTGCCCAGAAAAATCCGATGTTTCGGATTCATCCTGCTTTTTGTATGCTAAAACTTCTTGTTTTCGTTAAGGCTGGTACTGATTTCAAACTGAGTATCCAAAAAAGGGGGGTTCTCAAAATGGGGGGATTCAATACCCAAAATGGTCGACGTGGATGATTTGGGGTAGCCCTATGACTTTGGAAAGCTCCATATGATCCATGGATAGTGGATATCCATGGATATCTTTCGATGTTGCTGAAAGGTCAGAGCAGAGCTGTTCAGATCTACGAGTTTAATGCCTACTTTCCACCAGCTCATCAACAGTGCCGCATCATGCAGACCTCCACCATTGGGCACGTCTTCGGTACCATGGCTGCCAGGGTTCTTTTGGGTGAACGTTGGGCCAGATGACCAACAGCTTGAGGTTGCTTGAGGTTGCGGTTGAGGTTGGTTGAGGTTGCTTGAGGTTGCTTGAGGTTGGTTGAGGTTAGTTGAGGTTAGTTGAGGTTGAGGCATATCCACCAGCCTTAAGGATTGGATTTCAAAGACAACCGGCCCAAAGACATCGCGGAATTGTTCCACGATCCCTGCAAGAAGACCATCGAGGATAGCACTGCAGGGAGCCACAGCGAGATTTCAGAATTTCAGCTCCCGGGGGAAGGTCGGAAATCCCATTGGTGATGCATTTTTTGATAGGAATTCTATGGAATTCTATGGAATTGTCCATTTCTGAAAGAGAGTCGTCAGGTCTGGTGAATGTTGTGTCCTCGTTGGAAATTTCACTAGCTCACTGAAATTGGCTTTACGATGGTCGTGACGATGGTCGTTATGATGGTTTTGGCAAGGGATAGCATGACCACTCCTTCTCTTAGCAGCCTTAGCCCTAGGCCAAGAATCGGATTGTTGAGCACTTCCAGGACGACGTCGTGCCGTGTGCCGTGTGCCGTGTCATTAGTGTCATTGCCAATGTTCCAACCATGCTCCAACCAATGTTCCAACCAGTTATAACCAGTTGAACATCAGGAGTTGGCCGCAGAAGCCGATTATTTGGCCCTGTGGTTGGATTGCGATAAAGAGGCTGCAGCTGATGCAGCTCTGATGGGTGATGGGTCCTGGTTGGTCCAATCCCTAAGATCCAGAAATTTCACGGCCAGCACGTACCGTTGCAGGGCGAGAACATCTGCTTTGAGGTGATTTCATTGTGTTTCTTGGCAGAAAAAAGAGCACTTTTTTGAGCACTTTTTTGAGCAGCGATCTGAGACTGAGATGATTTTTATGTTTTTTTCGCAGGCGAGAACATCCAGAGAGAGAACATCTACAGGTGCGGATTCCGTGAATTCTGTGAGCAGTTTGCTGTTGTACAACTGCACAGAAGGATCAGTTCACTCAGTGTTTGGTAGCTATGAGTGTTTGAGATCCACGCTGGAAAAACACGCATCGGTAATGATCGGTATGTCTTTGTTTTTACAATCGCAATGATCATAGTGCCATATTTTTTTGCCTTTTTGCCATTGAATAATCTCCAATCAGGTGAATCAGATAGTCATAGTCATAGACAGTCATATATGTTCATATATTTTCATAGATAGTCATACTGAGTCATACAGTGCTTCATCCATGCAGTAATTTAAAAAAATCAATGGCACACGCGCATCAATGGCACCACATGGCAGGGCTCAATTTTCCGCTCTCACTGAACCGGAGCTGAAGGGAGCCTTCAACAACCTGGGGCGCCCTGATAAGCTCCAAGCCCAATCAGTGGATGCACGACAGGACCCTGATTCATCAATATTTTAATCATGAGTCCATTGTTAAAAAACCACTGTTTCCTGCAAGAAACTATGATGAACTGGCGTTTTTGGTCGCCAAGTTTCTTGTCACTTCACCACTGATCCAACAATCACTCTTAGATATTGTTGTTGTGTGTGACTTGAGGAGCTGGACCTGAAGATCGGATGCATCTTCACTCGCTTGATGACGCGACAGTACTTACGCTACGCCGTGGACAAATTCCGGCTGCGAGATCAGACCTGCCTATCCTATGGACCCTGTCAGACACCGACCCTATGGTTTTGCGTGGAACGACACAAGGAGATCCAAAACTTCCAGAGGCCTGGTGCCTGGTGGGATGGAGATGAATATGAAATAATATGAATATGCCAAACATCATCAAAGCCTTACAGAAGGACACATAAACACACATAAACCATACTACAATATCAACCATACAATATCAACCAACAGAGAATGGTCGTCTTGGAAAAGGATACATATCAACATCTACAAATCGGCTCAGTAAATCTCGTTGTCTTGATACTCCAAGTCTACAGTACCCTCTGGTAAACTAACATAGCTATTGAAAATGGCCATTGAAATAGTGGATTTACCCATTAATAGCATGGTGATTTTCCATGGTTATGTGACAGTTTACCGGAGGGTCATTTTTTGACCTTTGATGACTTCCACGAATCTTCGGCCAAAGTTCGCAGGCAGGAGTTCTTCAAACCAAAGGCCTCCATCACTTTGGAGGGTTGGCCACTGGAGTTCGATTGGTTGGAGGACCAAACCTTCGATGCAGGTGGGATCGCCAATGGTCGCCATGTCGCCATGTGAGTTGGACTCAGGCGAAAAATCATGGGAATTTATGGGAATCCCATGGGAAAATGCGCCGTTTATTCTCTGTTTAAGACAAACATGATGGAACATCTCTCATCCCAGGATCCCATGTAAGGGACTTTAGACTTTATAAGAACTTATGAAAATAACATGTTATAACTTACTATAGCTGTAACTATAACCCCATCTTTTTTTGCGTCAACCCACCAGCCATGACCAGCCGTAGCTGAAAAACCTCTGGAAATAACAGGTCGCATTCAGACCCTACAAGCACGTGCTGGTGCGGCGAAACAAGCCACGGTGAAAGAATTGAGGACGAAAAAAACCCTTGGTGGATCTGCCTCCAAATGGGGAAGTTCCACCAGAAAAATGGCAGGAAAATGATGAAAAATGGCGAATTTCATAGAATTTCCTCGGGAAAATATGAGAACATGATGAACCAGTGATTTTGTTGGTCAATGGTACCTTATTGACAAGTTGCCTGCTGTAGTTGTGTCCATTCGAAAAGCCAATGAGGCTTTGGTTGCTCCATTGAAAAAGATTTGATAAAGATGGGGATTGAACAACAATTTCAACAGGGATGTTCCAAGTTGGTTGGTGGTTTGGAACATTTGGATGATTTTCCCATTCAGTTGGGAATGTCATCATCCCAACTGACGAACTCACTCCAATATTTTTCAGAGGGGTAGCGAAAAACCACAAAACCAGTAACAATAAGATCATGTTCCAGTGGAACAGATGGTTTTCACAAGGAGATTTCCAGTTGCAATCGTTCGTTGTCGACAGGACAACGCCCAAGACTTTGAGAAAGCCCGTTGGTCCTGAGCCCCAGCGTGAAGACTTTCCGCAAGAAAATTTCCGAGACAAAGTCATCGGAGGGACCTCAAAATTAGGGAATTTACATGGATTTACATGGATTTACATAGATTTACCTTCAATCTAAGGCCCAACAATTAAGGCCCTTTGAAGAAATGATGCACGAAACAACCATCGATTTTTTTCCCCAAAAAAATTGGGACGACGCCATGGCGAGGTTTGAACACTGTGCAGTTGCTGAAAGCTGCAAGCACCGGATTGGGCTGCTCGGCGCCGTTGGTTGGTGAAACCCACGGGTGAAACCCAGCTGGCTTTCCATTCGCGTTCCTTCAACGGTGGGTTTTTCCTGGTGATGGGATGCCAGATGCCAGGTATGTCGCCCGTGCAGTGCATGAAAGTGGCTGAGCACTTGTACACATCTGGCTACATCTCGTACACTGCTCAAATGACTGAGACAGCTCACAAACGCTGAATCCAGTGGTTTCGAGAATTGATGTCAATTGCAACTGCTTTGGTAAAGCATCATTCTGAGGTACCCAAGAACAGAGACTACCAGGTATCTTGGCATTTCTGTGGATTTTTTACGATGAATTTGCTGCTTCCACACTCTAGTTTGTGAAAGATGACACTTTTTAAAACCTGTCTTGATCCTTTTGGTAAGTTTTCAGTCGCAAGTGCAGACTGTTATCAATGGGTAACTCACAATTTTCAATGGGAAAATCCACAATTTTCAAAAATCCCAATTTTCAATGGCAAAATCCATCAGAAATTTGGATATTTTCAGTCGCCAAACCGATCCAAACCGATCCTTCGGATCCTTTCCAAACCGATCCGAGGTATTCCGATACTTTCGATCTCCATTCTGCTTTACGCGAGCAGGCGGACCACCCCGTCGGGATCCCAGGAGTGAAAAGCGCGTTGCGGTTACCCCGTTGCGGCGTTGCCGGGTAACACCGAGGCCTGGGGGAAGACGGTGAGTCATCTCTTGAGACAAGGGCAGATTCGAAATCCAAAGACGGGCCGTGATGTGGGTGAAGGCCTAAGGATGGCGCTGTTGGATGAAGCTGTTGCTGGGTGAAGATGGGTGAAAAACATCCTCAAACATCACTGCAAAAGGATGCAGTGACGTTGGCAGTCAGTAGTTAGATTCAGTTAGATGATATGCTTTGTCTGGAAACTTCTAAGAGGGACATGGATTATAATCCATTGGAATTGGGGCGGCACGCCCTATTTCAAATATTTCAAGACAATCCCATATCTTGCAATGATGAGAATTGTGATTCTATCGTCATCGTCGTCATCGTCGTCATCGTCGTCATCGTCGTCATCGTCGTCATCATCATCATCATCAGTATCAGTACTATTAATATTATTATGATTCTGAGTATTACTGCTATTTAGTACTATTACTAGTTACTATAACTATCGTTATTATCATCATTAACAACAATGAACAATGAAGTAACAACTATTCTTTTATAATTATCATCAAATATTAGCATTATTTTTCTATCATTATCATTATCATTATTGTTAATACCCATGACGGATCCATGGTGCTGGTATATATATATATGCTAACATGACTGGGGTCATAAACTCGTTCGGGGGGGGGAAAACCGACCCCGCAAAACGCAAAATTTTGAACCTTAACGGTCTTTAAAAGTACACTTTTAAACACTATTAGTGCTTAACGGTGTTCGAAGAAAATGGCCTCAAACGGTTTCAAAATAGACTCAAAATGAACTCGGTAGTGCTCAAACGGTTTCATTTTGGAGAAGAACATTGCATTTTGGGAAACAACATGGAAAATA
>Ga0126342_10011029_pt1 | contig 16150 bp, 13 predicted proteins | sample Cyp1metagenome_FD_92528 | JGI IMG/M metagenome (GOLD analysis project Ga0126342, IMG submission 92528) | Coral microbial communities from Lord Howe Island, Old Settlement Bay, Australia - Cyphastrea 1 metagenome | ecosystem: Host-associated > Invertebrates > Cnidaria > Coral ... | reverse complement strand
AGCAAAGTAAAGCAAAACCCTTTTCAAAGCAGCAAGCACTTTTCATTAACAAAAGCTTAGATTCCAGAAATCTGATCCAATTACCAAACAGCTGATTTCCTTATAAAACCCTTATTTAAAAAACAAGAAAACAAGTTCCAGGAATTTACTATTGGAATGCTGACCCCCCCCCAAAAAAAAAAGGAAAAAAAACAATAATTTAGGGGGGGTTATTATTAGGCAGCCTACATTAATAGAACTGCGTCCCCACAGCGTCGGTGCCCAGGAGGACTGGGTGTCGATTCCCATCCGCATCATTGGGGACAAGTACGAGATTGAAGTTACGCAGCGCTGAGAGTAGCGATCCGATCGTCCAACAAGATTTCTTGGCCCTTAAGGCGAGCAGCATCGAGTGAATAACCATCGACACATGGCGTTTCAATCGTGTTTTGCCGCTAGAAATGGCCGAGTTTCAATGATCATGGAGGAAGCCGGCATGGAACAATGTCAGCTATCGAAACAGAAATCGGAAACATATTTAACATCATGTATGTGTTCTGTAACATGCATTTTTCGCGTGGGGCACCCGTCCGTCCACGCCCGCGGCATTGGTTAACCAAAAGAAACGGTGCTGTGCCACTGAAAGTTTGGTGAATGGAGAACTAGATTGATCCAGGATACAATTGGTATCCCTTTGACAATAGCTATGGCGATATTTTGGACGGTGTGGAAAGTTCCAGAAAATTCATGAGCCGTAGATGGGCCCAAGCACTGCAGGACTTTGACTGGTTGGATGGTTTTTGACGTTGTTTCATGATAGTTGTTTTTTCCTCTTTTTAGAGAAGCCTTGATATTGCAGAAAGTCTTGGCCTTTTTTACCCTTGGTTGGGTTGATATGTGTAGACAGTGTTCGTGGAGATCCAACGACGTCAACGATGTTTTTCAGAAATGAAGCGCTGTGAAGCCTGAATGTTTGGCCTTTTGGTGATTGTTCGCTGTAGAAAAGCTGGTTGGTTGTCGTTCTCCATTCGGATCTATTTTGGATACTCCAAGTCAAACCTGCCAGAAGACCTGCAAAGCTGAATAAAAGTATATTTCGTTTACCAGAAAAAGTGAAGCATCATTGCATCCCAGATTTTTTCATGGAAAATTTCACAGGGAAAACAAACATGAATCTACTGGAGAACATCATGGTTTCCTGTAGATGTTCCCTTAAATCCAGCCATTGACAGTCACTGTGCTCGCCATCCGTCGCCATGCGACAGCCGCCTGGTTTTTTTGGGATGGTAAAGGTGACGAGTCGGTGATGTGTTTCTTTCCAAATGGAACGTCGCTACTTGGGGAATGGATGAAGGGAAGATGTGTTTGTTTTTTTTATTTAGGGGGTGTTTCCTAAGATATCTATTCGATCTATTCTGTTTTTAAGAATGCAACGCTCCAGAGTATCTAATAAGGTAAGGGTTTCCCAGGCATGTTAAGATTTGTTAAGTGCAGTTACTAGTCACTAGGCCATTCCACCATTCTTATTGTGGTTCCAAGCATCTTTTTGGGCGTAGCCACTGCCAAGTTGGGGTGTTGCGACATGGAAAGTCCCAGTCTAGATAGCCATGTTGGTTTATAGTTTGATGCCATCGTAACTCTCAGTCCATGGGATATCAATTACCCTCTGGTTATTTAACATAGCCATGGTATAGATGGCCCATTTATAGATGGTTTGCCTATTGAAAATGGTGATTTTCCATGGCAATGTTAAATAACCAAATGGTAATATTACTATATATTACTATATGGTGATCCCAGTCATAAATAATATAATGCCAGTAGTAACATTCCTTTAAATATATATATATATATATATATATATATATATAATATTTCCATATGGGATATGAATTCATGTTACTATAAGGAGGATTCCCCAAAAAATGTTTTGAGCTCAGTGGTACATGTTACTTCCTGACTTGAGATGATCAACCCCGATGGACTCCATGAGCCACTGGCCAGTCCAGTGGTTGATTTGGGTGGCAATGGCCCCAGACTTCTCCAAAATCTGGGTCGGTTCAAGATGAAAATAGGTAAGTCCTTGGGCATAGCTGTCCCTTGACTTTGGTCAATGTTGGTCAGTTGTTGTCCATTTTGGGGAGACCGGCTTGGATTGTGTTCCCAAAATTCCCCAATGTACCTTGCTGCCAGACCTTTGAAGCAACGCTTTTTTTTGATTGAGGAGATCGCGAATTTCGGCTTTGTGAAATACAATCTATTCGCCAACAACATGGAGGTTTCAAACAAAGGGTACCCACATCATGCAAGCCATTAGGCCATTTTAGACACCCATGGTGACTAGAAGATCCTCCATTTTTAAGAACCCCCCATATATGACTATGATTCGATGATTGAACAATTTTATATCTAATGTTGCTTTGCAGCTTGGCGATTTTGGATGAAGCTGTCATGATGATTCCAACGACTGTCATGTTTTGTTTGGGGGGCGGGTGGCTAAATCACCAACCAAAGGTGGTTCCGGGTTCTCAGTGTCTTACCCAGTGATAAGCTCCCGTGGAGGATCCATGCTTGAGGGAAATCTGATGCGATCAGTTGTGACACTTCGCATTAACCCAGTGTTAGATGTATACTAACCCCAGAATAGATACACCCATGTGAAACCTGAACATATGAGGTACATCATCATCGGTTTCAAATCCTGGAAACGATTTTCCATCTTTCAGGGGGTGGAACCCTGTAATCTAAGCAGCTACATCCACTTAGGGGTTTTGTTCCCGCGTACTCCCAATTGTCATTGTTTCACATGTTTCACCCAGTGATCAATGTCCAGCATCTAGCAGCCATAAATTGACCCATTGATACTTCCCACTTCAAATCCGGTAGCGATGTAAATTGAGTGGATTTCCAACATCCAAATCAGTACATTTGCGTAGATCTTACATCCCAGATCATTTTTCTCTTAGTTAAATAGTTCCTGTTTTTCATATTAGTTGTAAGCTGTAAGATCCATAAATTTACCGATTTCTTGTTTTCTTAACGATCTAACGTGTTTTTTTTCAAGATAATATATAAAAGACTCTTAGTCTTATAGTCTAATGTAATGTGAGTGATTTTCGCGTGTTTTCTTCCCCCATTCATCCCCATCCGAAGTTGCACTACAACCCCCAAATCAGCTGTTATAAACCATAGTTCACCAAGTTTTTAAACAAACTTATATACTAAATCTGCAAAAACATGAAACACATCAAATTATCCCCATGTTGGTGAAATAAATTGAAATGACCACTGGTTGGTGGTTTCAAACATGTTTTATTTCCATGATATTTTCTGGATAATCCTTCCAAAATTGACGAACTCCTATTTTTCAAGAGGGTTAAACCATCAATCAGTAACTATGGAAAATCACCATTTTTAATGGGAAAATCAACTATAAACATGTTCAATAGCTATGTTAGTCATTACCAGAGGGTAACCATGTTTCCTATGGTCTGGCTTTCCGAGCCCAGGCGCCGCCCGGTCTTGCAGGAGGTCTTCCGGCCTGGTCCGGACGCAGGATCCGCGTTGCGGGGGTGAGATACCTAGACCTCCGAATACCTTAGAAAGACATAGAAAGATAACTAGTTGGTGGTTTGGAACATGAATTTTATGGCTTTCCATATATTGGGAATGTCATCATCCCAACTGACGAACTCATATTTTTCAGAGGGGTTGAAATCCACCAACCAGATAGAAAGATAATAGGCAAATAATGGCACATAATTACCCAAGATTGTGGGAAATAACATGAAGTAACTAAAGTATCCAAGATTGTGGAACTCAAAGACCATTTTTTAAGCCATGTTAATGAGTAATTTGAGGCTCTGGGTGGCTATTAAATGTTCCTCGAATTGTGAAAACACTGGGATTTTTAACGATTTATAGATCGCATAGCTATGAAATAGTTAATACGACCAAATATATCCAAATATGGGTAAGTTTGGAGACATGAGTTTTCGTCTTAGGTACTTATTAAATTGCGAAAAGAAGCAACAGAGGGAAATTTCATCGATGAGTTTTGAGTAGCTGAACGAGTAAATCTGGGCATAGTGTTGGGCATGTTCAATCAACCAAGCATGCTAAACCTTGGTGGGTAGTTTTTCGTGGTTTGATGGAGATATATTTCATATCGAGTTCCACGGTCTAGTTTCTACATGTTTCTACAGCATCTCCAAATTTGGCCATGAAAGATGCTCATCAAATTTCAGAAGCCAAGGACGGGTCATATCTCCGTGATAGAGGGCTATCTCTGTCAGATTGCCACTCCAAAGAACTTAATGTCGTGGAACATCACCGTTTTGTCTCAAACGCGTAATCTGTATGTACCTCATTGGTTTCAAATTTGTTCCATCCATGTACTGGAAGTCAAAGCCAAATATCCTATCCATTGATCCATTGAATTATCTTATTGTTGCTGATATTTGTATATATGTGTGGCTTTCTTTAGGGGCTCACATCGAAACCCCAATTCTTCTCCTAGCGGTGCCACTGCACACATTCCAGCTCCACGAGATTCATCTTCATTGAGCTTGCTTAATCTGGATTCATCTTGATCTACCTAAATTCATCTTAGTTCACTTGAATAGCACATCTTTTCCAATCTTGTTCAGCAGATGTCTTACAGTTGTGCGAATCATTGACCGGCAGGAGAGGATGAGGAGCAGTACCGAAAACGGATGAAAAGGCAAGAGCAGGAGGCACGGCGCTGCTGCGGCTCGATCGGAATGGGTGACAGGTTTTGAGCTGGGGAAGCAAGCAAACTTCATGGTGATTTTCCAGACATGGAGCTGATTTCCAGAGGCTACTCAGAAGCTGCAAAGTGATTTCTTGCATGTTGAAATCTGGTTACTTATTGCTCTGCGACTTTTCTCGATCAAGTACTGGTTTGAGGGAACGGTTTTCCTTATACAACTCCTTGGTCTGCTGTTTGGTTGCCGAAATGTCTGCCGCCGCTGGTTCCAAATTGACCACCTTGGATAACGTGAAGGAACGAAGATCCCACAGCGCCGAATGGGCCATGTAGATGTGCCCAAAGATCACGTTCAGTTTACCCCCATGAAATAACAATCTGGTTGGTGGTTTGGATCATGAATTCTATGTTTCCACATATTGGGAATTTCATCATCCCAACTGACTTTCATATTTTTCAGAGGGGTGGGTTAAAAACCACCAACCAGCAATCGGCTTTGATTGAGATATCGGCAGAATTGGAAAAACATGCAAGCCAGTCCAAAGTTGATCATCCTCACAAGTGTTCAATTAGCGGGCTTCCACCCAAACTTTATTCGCAGGACTATCCCCATTCTGCCTTGGTTCCGATGTCTATTTTCCCGGGTTCTGCTTGATTCCATCCCTTGTTTTACACTGCCACTTTGAAGCCACAACTTTTCTTGGTCCTCCAACTGCTTCATGAAAGGTATAAATGATATACTGTATCATAATATCTGTGTATATAACTTAATGGGGGCTATAAACCAGCTTATCACTGGGGGTGTGTCTACGCTCCCTTGTGGAATCAGATGGCTGATTTTCTGGCGCCAGATGGCTCCCTATCTGATTGGCATCGTACTGTTCATCGCTGTGGCTGTGGCTGCTGTTCTCATGTGGAGCGGATGCTCAGATCGAGCTGGTGCAGGTAAGGTAAGTGATCATAGATGAACTGTTAGGTAAGAAAATTTTAACTTAATCAAAATGTTAAGAATTAAGTGTTGGGTAAGAATGATTATACTATCATTAGATTACAATATACTATCATTAAAAATTACAATGGAATATTGTAATTTAACAATATTTAATGATAGTATAATGATTGGTGAGGGGTAGACATGCGTTGATGTTGATGTTCAGGAGAGTGTTATTAAGTCTTAAATATCCTAGCAATAGGTTTGGAAATTCTTGGGTAATTTTTGGCATGGGCATTCAAATTAATGGCCATGTTAAAGGGGAGAGCGCTTTTGTTTCTCAAGCATGGCATAAAAATGGGACTCTATGTTAGACAAGCCGAAGCAGCAACCTCAAAATGGATTAATGAGTTGAAGAATGGTAAACTGAAAATGATGAAATTACATGGAGGTAATGAGGTAAAGACGCAGTATCTACGCTGGATGGTTGCGAAATCCGAATCACCAGTTGAAAACGGTGGTCAACATCCCACTATTTTTTTGAGGGTACCATCCGGTTGTTGATGCAGGATTTCGCAACCAACCATCCACAGTATATGCAACATGATGTTTTGTTCTATCTGAGTTTCCAGCCCGTAGGCATGGCAATAAGTGCATCGGAAACAGGATGGCTGGAACGATGAGGTTGACCTTAGTAGCCTACACTAGAATCCGGATTAATGGTGGTTTCATGGTGCTTCAATGTGGAAACAAACCATGTTTTGTCTGCATAATTGAATACATATGTACCATATATATATATACACACATAGACACATATATATATATACAGACATATATATATATAAGCAACAATATGATGTTTGTGTGTCTGACAATGGGTACAACTCCAGTTTATGGTTTATGGCATTGTTTTAAGGGAAAATGCTGACAAAATAGCGGAAAATTGGGGTGCCCAAGTTCAGACAAAGCTATGTATTGAAGTACAACCAAGCATGCTGCTTCAGCTTCAGCAACACGGGGCTGGGGATGTTGAAGCCAATTTATATGTTGTTGATATGATTCCTATGCAACCGTGGCCACTTCATTTCTTTTCAGTGACTCATCTCAGAATGTGAGTTTGGCATAGTTTGTCTGAAAGTGGGGTGTGCCCAACATGGTTAAATTTAGTTAAGTTATAGTTGCAAAAATCATGATAAAGTTTATCATGGATTTGGGGATACCCTTCCCGCCATTAAAGTATCTTTTTTTTGTCGAGAGCAATGATACATACTGTAGATGTCCTTTTCCCACTGGGTCTGTTGGTAGAGCTTTGGCATCTATGTAAGAACACAATAAATCGGACTCCTAATATGCTCTCAGTATGGGGATGCATCAGTCCACGCAAGGTTGTACCGTATGGATGATCATAGCTGCTGCTGAGATATTACAGCGTGTTGTCCGGAGCTCCGTCCTGGCTTTGCCTTCACTGCACAACTGGCTTCAAGCGCGTAAAGTGGACTTGGGGCCCACATGCGGTGGAACATGACTTTTGGTAATCCAACCTAAGAAATTGGCTTATACAGTTTTACCATGTTATACCTATGCGTACCCCTGGTTTTCCCACAACTACCGGTAATGGCAGTCGGGTGAGAATGGCGACTTCGCAAAGACCTGTAGATGGTGATTTGAGGTGATTAGTGAAAATCTAGTTTTGGGAAGGGAAGATCTTGATTACGACAAGTGGGGGTTCCCTGAAACGGGGCCCCTATTAAAATAGATGATTACAAAAAAAGAGGGATATAGTAAACGCATCAGAAATGAGTCTATGACAGTCTATGTCTGTTTTGGGAATTATCATACGAGAGTGAAGGAATTCCAGATGCTCAGCCGGCAAAAAGGTAAGTATAAGCGACAAGCAAGTGAAAAAAGCACTTTCCTCTTTGTCAAAGCAAGTTCGCCGTAATTGACATACCTGGATGTGCATCCAGAAATTGCAAGCGGGTAGGAACCATAAGCTCAGTCACTTTTGCGTGGGGTATAGATGGGATATACCACAGTTATTAAGCTGGTGTATGAATCATTTACTATAGTTGGTTCAGGAACCACCCCCAAGTATGGATGGTAAATGGTATACTGTATACTTATGTATACCCCTCATCCCATCAAAGTCCCAACTGCTTCACTAACATTACCCTCTGGTACACATACAAAAAGCTATTGAACATGGCCCAGTCGAAATAGTGGATTTTCCCATGAAAATAGTTAAAAATGGTGGATTTTTCATGGTTTTTTGTATGTTTACCAGAGATTACCTGGGATCCTGGTGGATTTCGCCGTTTCGCCCAATTAAGGTGGCACCCCCACATCGACTTCCACCGCGCACCCGCCAGCAAGAGGGACTTGGAGAAGGCTGAGGCGAGCCGGAGGATCCAGTGAAAAATCATGGATTTCACCATCAAACAATTGAGTAAACATACAAAAAACTATGGAAAATCACCATGTTTAATGGGAAAAGCCACTATTTCGACTGGGCCATGTTCAATAGCTTTTTGTATGTTTACCAGAGGGGAACGGAACGATATATAGTGTAATTGTAATATCTTGTAATTGGATATGACTCAAATATCAGAAATTGCCGTTAAGCATCAACAATTATTCGGTTGAACATGATTCCACCATCAACATAAGAATGGGATTTGGCAATTTGAAAAAAGCGGATTTCACCGAAAGAATCTACTAAGTCGAACAGGAACTGGTTGGTGGTTTCAAACATTATTTTCCATAATATATGGGATAATCAGATAATCCTTCCCATTGACTTTCATATGTTTCAAGATTGTTATTGCACCAACGACCAGGGAAAGCATTGCATTTGTTGTATGTCTCTAAATGTATCAAACACAGGGAATTCGCCGTGCAGAACTGATTTTTTCACCTTGGAGCCTTGTCGTTTTCAGGTGGGACATCCCGGGGAGATGTGGACGAATCGTGAAGGATTTTTTCGGCACTGGAACAGCTTGTCGCACCATTTCATGTGTAGACCAACCCTAAGTCCTCATTTTGTGGGGTTATCCATGGATTCCATGGTTATTTTCTATTGATTCTATTGTATAACTGGGTGATAGGGTATGATAGACCACGAAGTGCGGAGTGTCGTGTTCATCAACTTGTGCAGATCATGTCCACCGCTTGGTGTGGCAAATCTTCCCAGAACTTGTTTGAGGGAACTGTTAGAGGAAACTGATGGAAACTCCAATGTTGCTGAAGTCATCCTGCAGATTCTTCCTGAGCACCTCACCCAGGTCTTTACAGTTTTCCATCTCAAGCCAGATAACCCAGCTATTTTGAAGGTTTTGAACTGCAGGTTTTGGCAAATCTCAAGAACCACACCATTCTTCACGTCGGTGGCTTGCCGGGCGCCCAGGGTCTTTCCACTCCTGAGCCTGGCGTGTACCTGGTGTATTGTATTTCTTGGAATGTCTTGGTTGCTGATTATAGTCATGTCATAGGGCCATAGGGCATAGGGGTTTTCACATGTTTTAACTATCGAACTATGCGGATATAAGCAGACATAGCTGATATATATACCCAAGATATTGGGCCAATATTGGGGATCATCATCAGAATTCATGATCGGAAATTCCCTTGTAAAGCGACGAGAGATGCTGATAGGAACACTGCCCATGTGCTTGACTCAGCGTGACACCAACATGATCCACCATTGTCCCTGAGCTCCTCGATTGCTAACTTTCGACCTCCCATTGCACTATTTGTGTGTATCTGAAGAAAAGCTGCGGTTTTGAAATGCTGCGGTTTTGAAAGCAACAATTCGACTTTGTTGAAACAGTCTCTAGTATTTCTATAATGTGGGTAAAGCAATAATAAATCATCCCCCAAATCACCATTTTTATAGGTGGTATGGTTACCATTCCCAAATGGGTGGTTTATGGCACTGTTTTACCATGTTTTACCTACATTAGTGGTTTTTCGCAATTCCCATGTTTGGGATTATCCGGCGAAATGTTCCCTTCAACGATACCTGGATTCATTGCAGGCAGCAGAGGGCACGATGATCAAACGTCAACTCAAACGTCAGAAAAGCTCTCAGAATTTGTCTCAGGTAGACAGCCAGAAAAACGCCAGTTAATATGCCAAAAAGACAAGCAGAAAACATGTAAGAATAAATGCCAAGATACCAGGTAGAATGTCAAATGTCACGTCAGAAAATGTGTCAGGTAGAATGCAAAAAAAACATGTCAGAAAGAATCTCAGATAGAATAGAAAGTCATATAGACTGTCAGTCAGACCACGGGATAAAAAAGCGCAAACCTTTCAGATAGAGCATCATAAGACATGTCAAAAGGATGTCAGATAGAATGTCAAAAGCCATGTCCGATAGAATGCCAAACAGCGTGCCAGAAAATACACCGTCAGATGCAAAGACACAAATAATGCCGAGTTTTTGTTTCGCGAGATTTAGTGACATATAGAATGCCAGCAGAAATACCCGATAGACAAGCAGAAAAAAAATCAGCCAAGATCTTAGATAGACTGTCCGACAATTCTTGGGAACACATGCCAGATCTGACGTCACATCGAATCTCTGGCAAACGGTGTATATTATATATATATGAGAAGAAAAACGTATCAGAAAACATGTCAGATAGAATGCCCAAAAACATGTCAGATTGCATGTCAAGAGAATGTCAGATAACATGCCAGAATTCATGTCAAAAGGAACGTTAGAAAGTACGTATATCAGATAGAATTATACGGAAACATGGCAGGATTTATGTTGGATCACAGCCAGATGAAATGGCACAGAAGAGAATGCCAGATGAAATGTCAGAAAATGACAGATAAAATGTCAGAAAGTATGTGAGGTAGAATGTCATATCAGAAAATGTGCCAGAGAGAATGCCAGATACCATGCCAGAATGCTGCAGATAGACTGTCAGACAGACGGCCAGATGGAAAAGCAGAAAAAATATGCTAGATAAAATATCAGGCAGGGTGCCACAGAAAATGACAGATAGAATGCCAGATAAACTGACGAAACATATGTCAAATAAGCAATCAGAGAAATAATAAGATGTAACTCAGATAGAACGTCACATAGACTGTCAGCGAAACACCCAAAGACAATGTCACATAGAATGCCAGATAAAGGATTGGAATGCATGCCAGACATGATGCCAGATCGAATGTCCACTTAAATGCCAGATAGGAAGGCACATCACATAATTGTCAGACAACATGTGTCGGATAGCATGTAAAATAAGATGCCAGATAGAATATAAGTTGGCGGGCTGGGATTACCTAAACAAAGCAATTAATTTGACTCATGATGGTTTAAGCGCTTTGTTCTGGCGACGCACCTTGCAAACAGCTCAGGACACGGATTTACATGAGACAAAGACACAGGAAGATTCCAGCGCGTGGTAGACGAGGAATGAACAGAACGATCTAGATTCTGAGACACAAACTGTCACCGTTCTACACCCTATTGACACCTGCAGGAGCCCCAAAACAGCGGATCCTAAGGTCCTTGGATCCATGGGGGGGTTGTTACCCAAAAATGTTACCGGAGTGCCATATAGACCATATATGAGCATATAACATATATACTACTTTTACCGTTCTAATGACAATATGTTTAACATCCTACAGGATGGGGCCCCAAATATAGCTAAGTTGTCCTTTTAAGCGGCTTAACTATGGTTTATGGTAGCTATAACGAACTAGTTAATGGAGTGTATAAACCAACTTATAACTGGGGAGCACCTTCCTGTATGTTACCAACCAAAGGACCAGATTTCTTGGTCATTGGCTCAGGCATTACAGCGGCCTGACGCTCTTGTCTGAGCTGTTGATCCAGCACCCGGATCTGGTGCGGGCGCCCACTTGGAAAATGATGGAAAATCATGGAAAATCATGGAAATTCACAGTTTCTACAGTATATAATCTAAAAAGGTGACATGTTCAATAGCTATGCTGGTTTATGGGGGCTATTAATGCAGCTGTAAATGGGAAAAAGATGGAAAAAACTAGTTGGGAGACGAACTCACCGGGGTTACATCTACCATCATCTACCCAGTTGCTATGTGGGATGGTTAAGCGCCTATTTGGGATGATAGCACCAACCAGCTTGGGAGAACCATATTTGTTTTGACTTGGGAACCACGCCTAACATCACTATGGATTTGAAATTCGAGAGGGTGAGTTTATCACCGTTTGTCACTTCTTGATCTTACGGATTTGGCCTTGCTTGTAGACCTATTCACACCCATTTGGATGGTGCTAATTTAGCCAAGAAAATATCCATATACTGTATCCTGGAAAACCGATCTATCTACAGATATACCATCCCAAGAACATAATATCATCAACCATCTTCAAACATATAATCACATTTTGCGTGATCACGACATCTACATGTTATCCGCATGTTTCTCAATAGGCAACTCCTAGACATTCGTTGTTGGTGAATGTGTCAAAACCTGAACAATACAAATGTTATGGAACTAGATGAAACTAGATGGAACTTGTTCTGATGTGTTTCAAGCTTATTGTTACCAGTAACTTGATGCGCAACTGCAGGAAGTGTTCAACTTGATCAACATGCAACTGAGCCCCATGGCCATTGATAGCCTATAAAAAGGTATCTCGGGCATCATCTCGTTTCCATAATTTTTGATGTTCAATCCATGATTCATGGGATAGTCCTATAAGTGAATTTCATATATTTTTCAGGGCCTTGCAGCCCTCCAAAACCAGCAAAACGGGGCTGAACTGTGCCCGGGCCTGGATAGTGCCCCACCAAGGCTGGGATGAGACATCAGGAGGGTGCTGACAAGCGCAAGGCGCGACGCCTGTTGACGAAATTTGCTGTTTTCCAGCCTCGGCCATGATTGCCGGAGGGTATTATACTGGAGTTACTGGGGGGTACTGGAGAATATCCGGCACTGAAGTGCAGCTTTTTCTGGGAATCTGTGGGCAGTGAATGGAAACTCTGCCTTTGGACCATTCAACTCCTCCACAGATTCCAGTGGTAAGTCATGGACCCTAACATCCATCCTCAAAAAATGCAATGGCTCATGGGAAACCAATAGTAATAATGTGTTTTTCATGTTGAGAACCCCCATGCTTTGCCAAGAAAGTCTCAGGTTGCCACCAAATGCCACAATATTGGCACATGACCAAAAACAAATCTTTACCCAGTTTTCCCACAGATTAAAAATCATCAAATTGACCCAAAAGAGGTACCTTGTTTCCAAACTCAGGGATGCCATATATGTATATCTGGTTGGTGGTTTGGACCTTTTTTTATGTTCCATAATATATGGGATAATCCTTCCCACTGACGAACTCATATTTTTCAAGATAGTTCAAACCACCAACCATTTATTTATATATATATACAATGTATAGAGCTACCCCATGTTTTGTGATAGAACCGACACCCGACATCGCCAGACCCACTGGGTGAGCGACGTGGCCAACGACGGTGCCAAAGCGATTCAGAAATTGGGAGAGATCACCAGGAATTCTGGGAAGATGGGGGGCATGCCCATCTACTTACTGGTGCTTTGCAGGGAATGAGGGAATGATCCATAATCCCATTCCCCCATTCCCATCCATTCCCTACTAAGCACCAGTAAGTCTAAGGTTGGCCATCAACACATGTTTTTTGTATCTTACTTGGGGGATCACCCCCAAGCATCGTGGTTAGTAGCTGAGATTAGCTTAGCCATAAATGGGATAATCGTGGAGAAGCCACGAGTTCTGGGCAGTTCAAAACCAGGTTTTTTTACCCACTTACATCACATCCAAGTACAGTAGCACTGATATCTTCGAGCTGCCCTCTGGAACACATCCAATGGACGGCGGTCCGTGGCTTGGTGTTGAGCGGCTCTCAATGGAAGATATTTCAGAAATCAGTTTTTTTTGAACAGCCCACGATTAGTTAATGGATGATAAAATATGATAAAACAGCTGATTACATCGTATATTTGGATATATTTGGATTTTGTGCATTTGAACCCAGGTTTAGTTGTTTTGGCAAGCTTCAGCTTCATGACGCTCCATATTGGCCCTTCCTTGGGGATGCAATGACACGGATGTTCTTTCTTATGGGGTTCCCACTGAACAACCAGTAGAGAAATGATGTCAAACCGTTCCTCCCAAACCCAGCCCGAGACATTTTTCCTAGCAGATCAACAGGGACATGATTCTGGGTGATAGTTGTGCAGTTCACTTGGTTCAACCTGTTCCAACCATCTACCCTCGTTAACATAGCAATGGAACAACATCACATGTGTAGCTCCTGCTGGAACCTCCATTAGGGATTTCCCAGCCACGTGGGATGACACGGGCGGGTGATGTTGCTGTCCAAGTTGTGCCAGGTTGTTACCTGCAAACAGTGATTCCGAATTTCGGCACTGACCATCGACAATTCATGCTCTGGACAAGCGTCCGTTGTGGCATGCGGCTGGGAAGTGAGGCAAAGATATGTATACCGTTGTATACCTGCATCAGCAAGGATGTTGTGTCATATGAAAGATATGTTCAGAAATATGTGGCAACCCAGAAAGAGGAGATCAAGTCTGATCAAGTGAAGAATTTTGACGAACCTTTATAAGGATCTATTTGTGTTGTTTTTTTTCGTTGGAAGGGTCACATATAATGCAAGGAGTCACCGGATGAGAACTTTTTGTTCGGATTTGCTTGGGTCAAAGGCCAATGAAAACCGTCAGCCAAAGAGTATAACATATGTATACGTAACTTTTCTGCCCCCTATCTACGGTTATACTAATTTATATACATATAATATGTATATACATTATATATATAACATTAAATAATATATATATATATATGTCACACACTTCCCTGCGGTTAGTTAGTTAGTCCTGCAGATATAGGATGTATAGAATGTGTATATGTATATATCTATGTCCAACGGTTTGTGAACTCTAAAGTGTGATGGCATGTATGCGGTTGGCATGGATCTGGGTGTCCATTGGCTCTTTCTTGGGTTGCACCAAACATTACAATGAGGATACGTACTTGAAGTCTCTCTGGCATTTAATTCTACATAGTACCCTAAACGAAATCGGTTCCGATGCACAAGCGAACCTGGTCGGAGAAGTGCTGCATCTCTGCACCATTCCCATAGTGACATTGTCAAACACGGTCAGACTCTTGCAGGTGAAAGAAGCTGGACACTTCGTGCTACTATGATATATAATATATCTATACTATACTATATATAAAACTATACTATATATATATAACTATTCTATACTAAGTTTCCAAAAGATGTGGTCACAGGTTCCAACGATGGTTCACGCTCAAGAAAATTCGGCACGCCGATATACGCTGATTGCTGGTGGCGATGGTTCGGTCCGAGCATCTGAGCTGAGAAGAAAATGCTGGATACTATATATATAGTATATCTTACTACATATATGTATATATATAGTATAGATATGTAATTACAATTATATTTATATATATATATATGTATAATATATAGTATAGTTATATATATATAGTATAGTTATATATATATAGATAGTATAGTTATATATATATAGTTATATACATATATATATATAGACTATAGTCCAACAATTGCTCTTTCATGGGAACAGAATTGATAACGCCAAACCCATCTTCCATGATTCCTATATCCATCTTTCCCGGTGACATGCCCCATGAGTTTCGATAGATCCCGCTAGCATGAAGTATCGGTAAGGTCCTGTCCATGATTTATTGGAAAGATCTTGGCACGTCCCAATGGTTTTCCATTCCTATTAGATGTTGGTCTATCATCAACCACTATTCTATGCAACCTTGGTTTACCATTAGTAAAAGAAAGATCCAATGGGGATAACAAGAATATACAAAAACCATGTGACAGTCCATTGCTATCCTTTTAACATGTTAAGTATCATTTTACCTACCTAGACCTTCTGTTTGTACCCACAAAAGCGATGTTTTACCCCATGCTATTTGTATTTTTACCATTTGTTGTTGGCATTTGGAGGGTCTACAAGGTGCTACCCCCCCATTATAAGTCGGTTTATGAACCATCCTAACTATAGAAATATCACAATCAGTTGGGTTATAAACCATAGTAACTATAGAAATATCATGAAATATCTACCGGATCAGGCATGAAAACCAGTAAACACCAGCCTTCGTGACATTCGAAAACCCATGGCGTTGGTGTCGCGGTGACGGTCGCAGGAAGTCTCTGAGCAAATTCGCTAAGCGAATTCTGCCCGAGTCCGCTGTGGCAACTTGGCTTCGGCTGGCATTTGCAAAGGGATTTCGCGTGGGAAAAGCAGCAGAACTCCATGTGTTATGGGTAGATCAACTACAGGAACCGACAGAATTATGGAAAAAAAAACGTTTCAATTTACAGGCGCCGCCTGTCTATGATAGAAAAGTTACGAACCTTTTTTTTTCCATAATTATTTTTTCCATAATTATTTTTTTTCCATAATTCTGTCGGTGACTGT
>Ga0126342_10011028_pt1 | contig 16151 bp, 15 predicted proteins | sample Cyp1metagenome_FD_92528 | JGI IMG/M metagenome (GOLD analysis project Ga0126342, IMG submission 92528) | Coral microbial communities from Lord Howe Island, Old Settlement Bay, Australia - Cyphastrea 1 metagenome | ecosystem: Host-associated > Invertebrates > Cnidaria > Coral ... | reverse complement strand
TATCCTATCTATCCTATCTATCCTATCTATCCTATCTATCCTATCTATCCTATCTATCCTATCTATCCTATCTATCCTATCTATCCTATCTATCCTATCTATCCTTTCTATCCTTTCTATCCTATCTATCCTATCTATCCTATATATCCTATCTATCTGTCCTATCCATCTAAATCTAATCTAATCTAATGTAATCTAATCTAATCTAATCGAATCTAATCTAATCTAATCTATCTAATCTTATCTAATCTTATCTCATCTAAACTAATCTATCTATCTATCTATCTATCTTTCTATCTTTCTTATCTATCTATCTTATCTTTTCTTATCTCATCTCATCTCATCTCATCTCATCCTATCCTATCCTATCCTATCCTGTCCTTTCTATCTATCCTTTCTATCTATCCTTTCTATCTATCCTTTCTATCTATCCTTTCTATCTATCCTTTCTATCTATCTATCTATCTCTCTCTCTCTATCTATCTATCTATCTATCTATCTATCTCTCTATCTATCTATCTATCCATCCATCCATCTATCTATCTATCTGCCTATCTAGAATTAGAGGCCGTGGCTAAAAAAAACTATAATTATATAATATTATATATATATTTATTTATATAATTATATATATATATATATTTCTTTCGTTGGGTGAACCAACCAAACATGGGGACAATGTGCAACTGGGAAAAAGGTGGATATGAATGGATATGATGATATGTCCTTTGACCCGAGATGGATTCTCTGTGTGTTTGCGACTTTCTACCTCCTTCGGCCACCACTGTGAGTGCTGCCCAGAAATCTTGCTGATGTGTGTTTTTCTCATCGCACTGTCCAGGCAAAGAATTGATGACTGAAAACGCCCAGTTGCTAAGTGCAGACCATCACCTGTTCAATGCTTCTAAGTGGACGGGGTAGTGGGTTTCAACGATGCTCCCTGTTATTCCATGTTGCAGACCTACCTTACCTACCATTGCAGCACCTCCCTAGCAGCTACCTGGCTTATATCATTCTATATCTGTTTATCTAATCGTTCTACCCATCTGCAGATGGATGGATAGATTCTATAGATCATACCAAACCATTTGAAAGCTATGACCATTATGATCAGCCCTTGAGGTGGGCTCGTCCGTCCCGGGCAGCAAGCCCTGGCGCAGCGTCGCCCAGGTGCTACGTGTGACATAGTGACATGGTCTTATGATGGACGACTACATTTGGCCAATGGGAAGCAAGGATTGTATAATTACGTATGAATGTTTATTTTCGTTCCTTCCGCTTGTTTGATTTTGATGAACGCATATTTGTACGCGCACAGGCTTGTGCATACCCTCTGCAGTATTTGCACAGAAATTGTGAGACAATGTCAGGCATACGTGCAACATTCTTGTCAGGAACGTGACGGACGTGTATTATCGACATGATGAAATGCCTGAAGCATAGGTTCCACGTGGATTCAAACCTTTCATGCGTCGATCTCGTAGGTCGCCGGTTGGCAGCTGCCCACCAACCCCGCGCAACGAGTTGCGACTGCCGATTCCGGGGCACATCACTGTACCATGGCCGAGTTAAGTTCCCCTGATGGTTTGCAGGCCTTTTGCCTGGGGGCACCAAGAAGTCATTGAGTGCATATGGATGTATATGGTATATCAGCACCGCATATCAAATCCATTCAAATCCCATATGGTGGACGTGTTCCATCTCAAGTGGTTCTTGACTAATCGGCTGACGCCAAGTCGTCTTGACCATGTCTTCATATTCTCATCACCTCGCCTCACTGACAATTCTGAGGAGGATCAGCGCGCCCTGCTGGAAGGCACCTAGGGGCCTTGGGGAAGCATGTTTATTGATTCCTACATGCACCAGATGGGTATGTCCTAGCAAACTAATTACTTGGTTTAGGGATATTCAAGGGCAGACCCATGACCCATGCAGATCCCATTGTTGATGTTTTGGCACAGATGGGCTCAGTAACAGGCGGAAAACTCTGCGCGCTGGCATTCTGCCGTTCAGCTCACCTTGCTAAGAAATATGTTGAACATGTTTGAACTTATAGGCAGGATTTAGGCAGGAATCTCAGCAGTGGTTTGTTGATGAGTTCATCCCTTAAATCCTGAGATCACACAACTCTGCAAACAGCCCATCTGTTGTCCGGGTTGGGATCGCATTTAGCCTTCGTATACTGTAACCCTCTTGCGAAAATGCTCGAATGTGGAGTGGATAGCTTTGACACGTGTTTTCTATGTATATATATATGTGTGTGTGTGTGTGTGGGTGTGTATTTATTTCAAACATAAGTATGCGTACAGTAATATTTTTTGTGGGTTGGTCGTATCATTGCCTCAGCACATTTGAGCCGTTCATCCCTGGGATGTCAGGCGATCTTCCCTACTGGTCTCAGAAGTTTGGGAGCTCCGTGAAAACCGAGGGAGACTTCATAGTGGCTGAGTTCAGTGATGAGGTGCTTATCACAACTGGATGATGGGAAAATTTACAGGAAACCCCTATATTTGATGGTAAAAACCATGGTTTCCTGTAAATTTTCCCTTAAACCAATCCATTGAGTGCTGGTACAGTGCTTCTAGAAACGAGTAAGCCACCAGACAAGAATTGGCTCTTCAGCGGAATTTAGATGATGGAGCAATGAGATAGGCAGGTAGGCAGGCAAGGAGCCAGATGGATATATATACTGTAGATAGACAGATCGAAAGCTAGGTAGATAGATAGATAGATGTATGAGCCTGGGAACTGACATCAACGCGGGTGCAAAATATGATCATTGGGATGGACTCTTTATGAACATGATACGCTGACCACCCCTGGGAGTCTGGGACTGGTATGATACCAGAGTTGGCACATGTAGCGGCAGTTGGGCTGTGCCAAAAGCAACTGATTTGTTCATTTGAGTATCTAAGAAGATCTTAGAAGATCTAAGATCTATCTTCTAGATCTATGATTCTACGGTGTCTCCAGTTGTCCAAGCGATTCCACGTGCCAAAGTTGATGTTTTCACAATTTTTACAGGCTGAAAGTGGTGCAGCAAAGCAAGAACTTTTTGATCTGGTGGAGTACGACCTGGACACGCGGTAGCTGTGTTGAAAATAATCGTGTTAGAATCGACCCAGGTGGGCCGCATTTAATGGGAATATATGTATATGTGGTAATATATATATAGTAATATATTTTGTACGGTAATGATACTGTCATATGATTCTCTCACAACTCTCAAAGTATCTCAAAGTTCTTTACCTGTGACAACACCTTGGTGGAATTTTCAGCTCGCATGTGTGAAAGTTACAGCTGAAAGCACTGACGCAAAATCCACCATTTTCAAAACACGGAGTGCAACTGCTGTTGTTTCTCTCTTGGCAGGAATTGCCAAAGGGTGCCCTCAACTCCTGCAATGTTTCCATTAAGTTCTTCGGCAGCATGATGCTCTCGCGGCAGATCGCTCGGGCATGAGGGGTGCTCATTTGGAAGCGTACGTATGTAGTTCTTCACATCTTTGAAGTTTGGGTTCGGATCTACATAGGCAGCGGATACTGCGGGACAGAATTCTTTGAGATGCGTGTTTTCAGTATTTTAATAATTATACAGGTCATGTAACCTCAGAAATGGTGTGCGCCATGAGTTTCTCTTGCTTGCAGTTGCATGGCCGACGCTTCCGAAAGCATTCCATATCATATCATGGCAAACCCGACTTCGCTTTGATCTACCCTCCGGTAATCAAACATGGCAATGAAAAATTCACCATTTATAGACTATTCTCCCAATTCTCCCATTAAAACCTCCATGTATAGAGATGTTCCATTGCCACGTGCTTCACTGAGGAGTCCTACGAAGACTTCCCGGAAAACTGGGCCGAACTTCGGGCAGTCGCTGTCGGATCCAGCTATGGACTCTTGGTTGGAATAGCCTGGGCCATCCTGGAGCTGTTCTGCGTGGTTGGGCTTGGGGTTGGGGTTGAAGGGATGAACATGGACCATCATTGGACCCTTATCGGAAAGTCAAGATTTTAATGGGTTTGAATCATCTGCATCCCGTCACAGCCATAGGTGTTCCATTGCTGCGACACAAACGGCAATGGCATGTTGGACCTTCACGAGCCTTGGAGTTGCATCATGGCAAGGATACCTGAAGTTTCGCGGGAACCCAGTCAGTGGTTGAAATTTGGATTGCCTCATCCATGTTGCATGATAAATTTCTAGGGGTGGTAATCTGTGAGTCTTTGAAAGTCGTTTCGACTAGGAATTGAAATTTGCCTTCAATGCCTTCGGCCTCTTCCCAAGCATGGAGTACCTCAGGCTGGCAAGCTGCTGGTGAGATGTGGTGAGTGGCTCATGAGTTTCCACGGTTGGAAGATGTGAATCAAACGTCGAGCAAAGAAAGGCAAAGAGGATAAACAAGGAGAAACCATTGGGATTTAGATATTTAGAGCCCCATATTGTCACACAGCTGGCGCGGACCAGCTATCACATATAGAATTCACTCAAGTATCTCAAGTGATCTCAACTGATTTCAAGTGTCAAGAGATGCTGGCACCATGTCACTACTCCAATGAGCCACGCTGCAGTGCTTGGATGGACGATCGATACACCTTGACGCTGGACGACTTCCGCGAGTTGCTGGATTCCAAGCTTCGAAGCGCGCCCACATCCATGCGAGGACCTCGAGCTGTGCCATATGCCCGGAGAGGCTGGTGATGAATGGTGATGACATGTCGACATCACTTGAACATGCACGCAATCGGCGCTAGCTTGTTCCAATAAAGTTGCCAAATCCAAATCTCAGTATATCTCAGTCCTGACCTGCTGCCACCTGCCACCTTTGTAGGTGACAAACACAATTACTCCTAGCTCGTCTTGGCATCCCTTCTATGGTTAACTTTTCCATGGTGTTCGTCATCTCCCCAACCTACACGACGACGTGATACAACGCGTCCAGGTGTTTTGATGCAGCAGGTGGAGGCCCTCTATGAAACCTTCATCGCCAGTGGTTGGTTGCAGCAGCAGTGTGCCGACTTCAACTCTCAGCATAAGTTTCTCGGCGACCTGAATTTACGGAGTTGAAGTATGTGGGTCGCAAATGTCAAAAGTCACGAAGCAGATCAGATTTTGGCCATGATTAGTAATGATGTTTTTGAAATGTGTTTGAAATATAGCAAACCATTGGATGGTTTCCCCAATCTCTTGACCCATGTTGACCCATAATTCTCCAAGTGAAGCTGCTTCAAGGCCATTTTGTGCCAGGTCACAGATCCAGCGCAAGGAGATCTTCGCATCTCGGCAGGCTGGGGACGGTTTTTTGGTCACCTGATGGCACCTGGGCCAAGGCCATGGAGACCAACCTCTACGCCCTGAACCGTTGGGTCATTATGCCGGGCACGTCGCCGCATCCACAACTGCCGATCCCAGAAGAGATGCAAAGGCATGGCGGTATGGGGCGGTGCTGGAGAGGTAGGATATGAATGGAATTGAATGGATATGAGTTGATATGAGCATGAACTTGCTGTATCTCTTACATAGAGGAAGCTACCAAATTTCGGAGTAGATTCAACAGCAGGGGAATCAACAAAATCAACACAGGAAATGGATTAAAACATCACTACTATTTCAGTTCTTTCCTTGCTTCGTGCCGTTTGGCGAAGCCTTTTGCGAAGAGTAAGTGCTCACTATTCTGCAGACGGTGCAAGGGAACACTGGCATTTGTTCATGCGCTTTGTTACTGCAGGCGTGCTGAGATGCCTACTGCCAGCCATGAATGTTCGTTTTCAGAGCTCATGAACTCAGCAACTTGTCAACAATCAACTGGCAGGATGAAGATGAGTATGATGCTGAATGACTAGCAGCCTAGCAGTAGGATGATGATAGGGAAGTCATTTGCCAGTAGACACCACTGGCTGACAAAGAAGGCAGCGCACTAAGCAGCCTTTTATGCGCAAAAAATGCAAGCTTCTAACCAAACATTTGAAGTTGCTACTACCAGAGAGCAAAGCCAGATTGCCGCACAGGTTTGCGCTGCTTTAGCAGTTACCCACGCCATATTTGGGTCCATCTAGCTCTTTTCGGCACAAGAGCCATGTGGTTTTGGTTTGGGATGGTTTGGGCATGCTCAGGGAGACATGGCACGCCACTGAGGAGGGTCTGGCTGTGGATTACTTTGTGTCCCACTTCTGGGGCCACCCATTCGAGGTTGGCTCCGGGGATCGTGGTTTGTGCTGGTGGTTGACTCGGGTCATGGATTAGTAGTCCATTTGGCCCAGGACTCCCCAGGACAAGCACCCCCTTTAAGTTTTGTGCACAAATTGCAGCAAGAGTTCAGATGGGTTACCCGGCTTTGCACTGCATTGCTTCGGGGAATGGCATAGCTGTGGGGGAGGAGTGAATCACGCCACCCTCGAATTGCATGGCCTGCAAACTCAAAGAAAACCTGGAAATCCCTGGAACCTCTTCAGGACACCTGTGCGGCCCTTCGCCTTTGGTCGTCACAGGTCTATTGGCAGATTGCGTCTCTCGGAGCCAAATCTCAGTGTCTCAGTTGTGGACCTGTGTCAGTATCCAACCACCATGAACATCTCAACACGTAACAGTGTAGCATCCCAACATGTAGGATAACACATGATAACACCATGTGGTGAATTTTGTGTTGGATGTTTTGGGGGGTCAATTGCAACTGAACCTCCATTGCAGCAGTAGCTGAGGCGACCACAACCTGGTGGAATGGATGCTTGGCACCAGATGGCGCATCATTTTTCTTTTGTTTGGCGGAGATGACAAGCTGCCTTTAAGATGGCCCTATACAAATTGGCTGATTGATCCTGAATTGACACGATTGAGAGATAGAAATTTCTGCAGCAGAAGGATGCAGAAGGTGCAGACATGTAAGGCTGAAGTGAACTGTGGCGCTGGATGAGCGTTTGCAGCAGGAAATTTGCTGTTTGCAAATAAATCCTCAATCAGATCCTCAATCTGGCCCTCAGAAATTTGAGATGTGAGGTGTACTGGCTTTGCATATTGGCATTGAACCAGCATCGTCCAGGCAACTTGGTTTCTATGAAGTTTTGGCCGAAAGTTTCGGCCCTGCCCATTTTGCTGGGTCCCGCTGGGTGCTTCTTCAAACGGGAAGGCCGACTCCATGGGGTAAGTATGGGCACTGGTGCTGAAAGCTGTCGAACCTCCTGAGAGTGTCAACCCCAGCCACGTTGACTATTCTTGCCATGTTCAGCTCCACGTTTGCATCGAGAATGGTCCCAGTAATCGGCACCTGGGCAACTGAGGGGATGAAGTTGGCTCTTCCCCAGAGGAGGGTCCTTTCAATGCTGCATTGGTGCAATCCACCTGCGGTGCTGTGACTTGACTTTGTACAATGGCAGATCGATTCAAGTCAAGTGTTCTTGTTTCATCTACTTGGTCGCAACAGTCTGATCTTGTCAAAGGAAGTTTAGAAGTCTATACTTCCGAGTGACGGAGTTTCAAAGCAAAGAAATCTCACAGCAAAGAAGTCACACAGCAAAGAAATCTCACAGCAAAGAAGTCACAAAGCAAAGAAGTCACGCAGCAAAGAAGTCTCACAGCAAAGCAGTCTCACAGCAAAGAAGTCACGCATCAAAGAAGTGTCACATCAAAGAAGTCTCGCAGCAAAGAAGTCTCATACAGCAAAGAAGTCACACACCAAAGAAGTCACACACCAAAGAAGTCTCACAGCAAAGAAGTCTCACAGCAAAAAAGTCTCACAGCAAAGAAGTCACGCAGCAAAGAAGTGTCACATCAAAGAAGTCTCGCAGCAAAGAAGTCTCATACAGGAAAGAAGTCTCACAGGAAAGAAGTCTCGCAGCAAAGGAGTCTCACGGCAAAGAAGTCACACAGCAAAGAAGTCTCACACCAAAGAAGTCTCACAGCAAAGAAGTGTCACAGTAAAGAGGTCTCACATGAAAGAAGTCTCAAAGCAAAGAAGTCTCGCAGCAAAGAAGTCTCACAGCAAAGATGTCTTGCACGAAAGCTTTTTTTTACAACCTGAAGTTGCAGTTTTTGAAGGAAGTCTCGCATGAAAGCCTCGTCTTCACACCTTCAACTTGCAACCAAACATCGCTACACAATGTGCTCCCAGCCTCAGGGTGCTACAAAAAGGTGCAAGATTGCCGACTTTAAGGTAATATCTCTTCAGGCTTCAATCCACAAAACTTTCCCAGCCCCCTCAGTTTCAGTGAAGGTGTCGACGAGGTCTCCACAGCATCCCCTGCTGCAGTAAGGCGTTGCACCTCTGGCTGCAAACCACCAGAGTTGAATCCGAAAACCACCAACATAGGTTTGTGATCCAATAATCAGAAACTTAACCCGGACCTCAGAAAAAAAGGGGTAAGAGACCCCATCGTAGCGTACCCATGCGTACCCATGTTGGGGCAGTTTCTTTTTGAAGATTTTACCTCTTATTTTTGGGCTTCTCATTTTTTAAAATAGAATTTCCAGGTCCAGAAAAACCGCTTTTGTTGAATACACGCAACCACGAGATTGTTTTTTACGGTGTTTCGGGCCCTTCGGCGGCAAGTATTTTCATCTTGGCGACGTTAAAAAACATCCGTTTTTACGTGGTTTTGGGCTCCAGCAAGTGGCCCGGAACGGAACAAATTGCATCTTAAGATCGTTTCAACATAGATGGCCCAACATAGGCCAACATGGGCCCAACTTAGGCCCGACATGGGCCCAAGATGGGCCCAACATAGCCCAACATAGGCCCAACTTGGGCCAACATAGACCCAAGATGGGCCCAACATGGGCCCGACTTGGCGCAACATAAGCCCAAGCGGGCGCAAGATGGCCCAACATGGGCCCGACTTGGTCCAACATGGGCACAACCTGCGCTCAACATAGGCCCAGACTGGTTAAATACAGGCAAGCACTGCGCATACTGCCTGCCTCAGTTCAACATAGCCCTCCCTGCGTCCCACACCATAAGCCAAACGTCGTTGCTTGGCCGGCGCCCGGAGGCGTAAGCCTTTAAATCGCTCTGGGACGCTCGTAGGGCAAGCCACTCGTGGGGAGCCGGTGGAGCCGAATTTTTTCAAACTGGTGGGGCTCCCGCTTTAAAACCAGCATCCAGGAACATTCTACATTTTGAGGTCGTAACTAGCTACAAGAAGAAGATGCATTTGAAAGGGATGTGGTTTAGTCCGCTACAAAGAGCTCAGACTTCTGGAACCAACCCAACAAGAGCAGTGACCCAGGGGATCCAGGGGGTTGGATAAGAAAACGCGATTCTCTTGGTAGAGGCTGGATGTGGGTCAGCAGCGCCCTCTGTAGAATCAGCTGGAGTTGCCCGCTTCTTTTTGTAGATAACCTAGGTGGTGAAATGCTGCATCGTACCTATGATTTGTCTTCACGACCCAGCCCCGGTAATTTCAACCGGGATGTTTTTGAGAGATAGCAGATGTACAAATCGTACGTATGTTTTGCAATACAAAAACATGCCTCTGAAGATGGATGATGGGTAAGGTCTCCCGAACAACGCTTTCAGAAAATTTCTTGCATTTCCTGTGGTTATCCGTGCATTTTTGCTTTCTGCTCTTGCGACTTGCAAGTTTGGAAGTCTCGCACGAAAGCTTCATTTTCACAAGTTCAACTTGCAGTTTTTGAAGGGGTCTCGCACGAATGCTTCGTTTTCACAACTTCAGCTTGCAGTTTTTGAAGGATGTCTCGCACGAAAGCTGTGTTTCGCAACCTCAACTTGCACTTTTTGAAGGAGTTCTTGCACAAAAGCTTCGTTTTCACAACTTCGACTTGCAGTTTTTGAAAGAAGTCGCACACGAAAGCTTCGCATTCACAACTTCAACTTGCAGTTCTTGAAGGAAGTCTCGCGCGAATTTCTCGTTTGAGAGATAGCGGATGCACGAAATCGTTTGTTTCGCAAAACCAAAAACATGCCTCTGAAGATGATGGATGGGTAAGGTCTGCCCAACAACGGTTTCAGAGAATTTCTTGGGTTCCCTGTGGGTATCCGCGCATTTTGCTTTCTGCCCTTTTTGTGATTTGCAATTTTGAGGGAAGTCTTGCACGAAAGCTTTGTTTCGCAACCTCAACTTGCAGTTTTTGAAGGAGGTCTTGCACAAAAGCTTCGTTTTCACAACTTCAACTTGCAGTGTTTGAAAGAAGTCGCGCGCAAAATGCGCTTTTGAGAGATAGCGGATGCACGAAATCGTTTGTTTTGCAATACAAAAGCATGCCTCTGAAGATGGGTGGGTAAGGTCTGCCGAACGACGGTTTCAGATTTTTTCTTGCGTTTTCGCGTTTCCTTTGGGTATCCGTGCGTTTTTCTTGTTGGCGCTTGTTCCTTGAGAGTTTGGAGTTGCAGATTGCATGTGAGTTCCTATAGGGTATCCTTGTCAAGGTCAAAAGATCCATGTGAATTCCTTTGGTATCCGTGCAATCCTGCTTGTCGAGCTCAAAGGGTCCGTGTGAATTTCCAAGGTACCCGTGCAACATCATGCAACCCTGCACCTCATGCGGGCCATTCTTTGGAAGAGATGAGAGGAGTTGTGATCAACTGAGAAGAGGAAAGAGGAGAGAAGACATGAGATGAGATGAGATGAGATGAGATGAGCCGAAAAAAGCTGAGGAGGCACGAGACGAGATGAGATGAGATGGAATGACACAGACTGCGGCGACAATGGGATGCAATGAACAATTTCCATGAGAAGCTGCGCTGGGATGAGGTAAGGCGCAAACGAGAAAAGACCCAACCTTGAAAAGAGACGGCACCGGAATCAAAGGCCAAAGGAATTGCACAGAAGGCTTGCCCGCACCCTATAGGCACATTCTTTGTTCCACTCTATGGGCTATAGGCTATAGGCGTTTCAATTTTGAAACTTCCGCCCCCGGCTTGCCCAGGCACTACATGTATTGGGTTTCATGAACTAACGGGCAGCTGAGCTTACACGGTGTGTCTCATTTGCCATCCTCCCCATGGGCCTTTTTGGGAAATCAGCCAAGGTGATGATCGTAGATGAAATGGTCTCTCCGTTCAGCCGAATCTGGTGTTTGTTCGAGGTCAAGCGCCTCACAGACCTGCAGAAGGACCCACCTGGCGCTGTGGGACTTCTGGGGCCATCAGGATTGTGTGTGGCAGTTAGGATTTGCCTCCCGGACCGTACAAAACTCAACAGGTACCCTGGGTCACCGGGCCGTTGACTATGTTATCTCGCTTTCGATTAGCTTTTGAGCAGGGTCCAAGTGGTAGAGCTGCTTGCAGCCCGGGAGGAGTTCCATTTGATTTCTGCCAAGGGTGCCATGGGAGCCAACTTAGCTGAGACGGATTCTGAGCAAAGGCATAGCAGGGGGTGAAAGGTTGGTTGGGCATGGGTGGGTCTAGATGGCCAACTTCGAGAGAATGAAATCAAGCAAGGTCAGAGTCAAAGAAGCATAAGAAGCGTCATTATACTTGGCCAAGTGAAATCAGGTTATGTAAAACCCACTTATAAGGGTAGGGTAGCCCAGCTATTGCCCACTTAAAACATGTAAAATCGATTAGAATCCTAGTTTTTTCTTTTGGAAGGGTTCAAGTCACAGCATGTAATTATAGCTACCAGGAGCGAATAGGTGGCAATCGGCCTATTGGGATGGTTGCCAGGTCTGTACTAATGCGCTTCACCCAGAAAGTCGCAACTGGCTTGGAATCTGTCGCTGCGTTTCAGGCGCGGTCATGGCAACTGCATATGCTCAGGGGTTCGCCAGTGCAACTACTCAAGATGCCCCGATGTTTCTGATATTTGAGCCATTTTAAGCCAACAATGATGTGAACCTTACTTGCAACACCGCCGTGAGCTCCATCCGGCGCTCATGTGCCATTCATCATATTCATCGCAACTGCTATGAAAAGCGCATTCATCTTGTTCAACTTTGTTCGGATGTCCCTTTCCCTCGCCCTTGGGCTAAGTCAGTGCTGCTGCCGTTAAGAGGAGGGGCAAACACATGCACCATTGCAATCATTACAATTACAACCCATTACAGACCATTTCAATCCATTTCACCAGTGACATGAGATGAAATCCCGGAACACATGTCCTGCAGTAGACTGGCGGTAGATGCTTCGTTTTCAAACCGGGGTGCCGTTCGCTGCAGGCGAAGTCCAGCAGCGAGGATGACAAGCCACCAAGCTGAGAAATGAGAGTTCAAGCCTTTGAACCCGCAAAATTCGTAGGACGGCGCTTAAAACCAAGGGTTTCAAAACAAGACCCAAGGTTTTTTATTTCGACAAGTTTCACAGTTTCACATCCATGCCCCCAGATGCTCTGATTTTCTATGATTTTCTTACTTCGGTGGATCCTCTGTCCAGTTTACTAGTCATGGACGCCCAAAAGCCAACCCAAACATAACAAAAGAATATTTGATTCTCACCAGTTCCAAGGGGTTCCAACCCATGTTTTGAAACAGGGGTGAGCACGGGTAAAACACGAGTTGCACACAGATGGCTAGAGGCATGAATTCCCGACCCGCACCTTTCCATGTAGGAGTTGCATTTTCTCTACTTCAGAAGATCTGGACTTGAAGTCCTGACCGGTAAGGCTGAATGGCAGAAAATCCAAGACACATATGATGCAACAAAGCACGATTGCAAGCAAGCACCATGTCGATTTCAGACCGTTTGTAAGATAATCCTAGCTTTTTGATGTCTCCTTGTGCTTTGTGTGACAAACCCAGATTTCGAGCATTTTCACGGCTAAACCCAGAGTTGTTTTGTAGTTTACATCATGCTTACATCCGACAAGTTTGTAGGTTTTGGAAGCTGTATGAAGCTATAAAGGTGCAACATATTGCAGGGTTGCTCCAACCTGTTTTGGGTAAATGATAGCCGCAAGAGGCGTAACTTGCTATTTTACCATATATTACCACTTTATTTGCCCAATTTGCCCCTGTATTATGATGTATTGTGTGTGTAACATCTGAATCTAAATAGATGTAAAACTCCTCCTTTTTTCTTTTTCTTTCTTCTCTCCTTTTAATAAAGCAGGGGCACACAGCATTTCACTGGGACTGTGTCCAACGAAGCTACCAGTGAAATGGGATATCCAGCTTGGCCAGCTGGACGTACCTGCATCAGTTTTATTCAGTTTTATTTCCTCGTGATGGGACGGGACGTGGCTAACCCAAGAACCACCACGGTTGTCGCAATTGGAAATAGAAATGTCGATTTTACACGGCTGTCGCAATCTGAAATTTACCTCGACTATTCGTTCGATATTTGGCTTTCATACTATTTGATGGCGATTCTGGTCACGATGGACATTTCGGAGAACTTCAATTATTCGAATCCTTCTTAGGTTAATTTTGTTTCCCGTCCAATTTGCGTGTTAAAGGATTCAGTTCCTGATGGATCCCTTCAAAGATCTAATTCTGTCTAGTGTAATATCCATGGTGACTCCGACATGGTGCCATGGAGCCACTTGAGGCAACCCCTTTGCGGGTGACTGTGGGCGAACTTGACATCCGAATTGACACTTTTAAATTAGCAATTCGTTTAAGTAAAGCGAAACGGTTGGCCTTTCCATTCATCAGCCTTTTTGCGATGTCCTGCCGCTCCTACCGTCCCTTGAGATCCTGCCGAACATGCACCTTCGCCGATGTGAGATTGCACGGAACTGCAGGAACTGTTTCTTTTCCATTTGCGCAGCTTTTGAAGTGACATCTGAACCGCAACATGAAATATTGACCAGGCAGGTACACGCTTGCAGGTGGTTTTCTTGCCTTTTATGGTTTTCTGGTGAAGTTGAACATATCGTGCACCTAATTCGTTGGAACTTGAACAGCTGTTTATGCCTTTTGGCGCAACTTGACTACGGTCCCGAAGGGGAGCAACGCACGACACCTGTTGTAGTTGGAACTGGGTCCTTTTTAGATTAATTGTTTTGGTTGTTTCACGCCCGTCACAAAATAGTCCCCATTCGGTCCCTAATTCTTCCCCTGTGCTTCTCCGTAATGTGTCGTGGGGTTTAGGTGTGTGCTCTGTTTTTGTCAGGTCCGTTTCGCCGCGTAGGTTGGTTCTGGAGGTTCGTTCGTTCCCTTCCCCCCCTGCCCTGTTCTGGCCTTTTGCCCGTCGTCTGTGTCCGCTTTTTCCTTCCTCTTGCCTTTCAGGGTTGACCCGGCTCCGGCCAGGTGTGTGTGTGTGCGTAACACCTAAATAGATGTAAAACTTATCCTTTTTTTTTCTTTCTTCTCTCCTTTTAATAAAGCAGGGGCACACAGCATTTCACTGGGACTGTGTCCAACGAAGCTACCAGTGAAATGGGATGGGATATCCAGCTTGGCCAGCTGGACGTACCTGCATCAGTTTTATTTCCTCGTGATGGGACGTGGCTAACCCAAGAACTACCACGGTTGTCGCAATTGGAAATAGAAATGTCGATTTTACACGGTTGTCGCCTGTCGCAATCTGAAATTTACCTCGACTATTCCTTCGATGTTTGGCTTTCATACTATTTGATGGCGATTCTGGTCACGATGGACATTTCGGAGAACTTCAATTATTCGAATCCTTAGGTTAATTTTGTTTCCCGTCCAATTTGCATGTTCAAGGACTCAGTTCCTGATGGATCTCTTCAAAGATCCAATTTTGTCTAGTGTGTGTGTGTGTCTATGCATTTTATAACCAGAAAAGTCTATCCTAAACTGAACTGGTCAGCAAATTTAATTCTAAACTAAACGCGACTGATATTCCGGAAGGCTGGGTGTGCGCGCACACTTTTGAAGGGGCGTTTTTCCTCATTCATATCCTTGGAGATCTTGGGGCTGCAGGTCATGAACACGCGCAGCCCTTTTTTGAAGGAACATGTTTCGTTTCGTGCTGAATTCAGCCTTCTTGAAGAATGCAGCTGGCGAAACCCAAAAGATCCGGTTGAGATCGATGCCACTGCTGTAGCCTTCCGAGGTATGCCATTTGGCATCGTGTCGCCGACCCCCAGCTCCGCAAAGTTCCCCTGCAGATTGCCCGAGCCATCTGGCGCGCAAAAGTGTTCAAAGGTGAAACCATAGATGATTCAGGTGCAGTGCGGAAGGCTTTCCAGAGGGTCCACGACAAGAAAAGTCATTGCCGCATTTTCATAATTTGTTTTGTAGTGGCCAAGTAGTAGGATGGTGCTTTAAACATGGTTTCTACATGTTCACTGGTGTTGTTTTTTTGTGTTCTGGGTTTCTCTTCAAACAGACCCATCTGCCACAGACGCTCAAGGAACGCGGCCTATTCACTGCCAACGTCTTCAAGCGGTTTGTCCTTTGGCTACAGGGCTGAGTTGCTGGAATTGAACCTGGGCACTGTGAAACCGTCTCTATCTCCGGGAGACTTGCCGAGACTTGCCGAGGATTTGACTATTCGCAGCCTTTTGGCAGCTCCCTTGTACCAGACGAGTTTGCAAGAGCAAGATGCAGATAGCGCCCTGAGAATCTTGGCAGCAGCCCTTGGCGTGGAATAAGTTGAGCTGAAATGTGACACAATTGCTGTTCCCAGGATATTTGGGCATGGGTGCTCCATTCGGGGAGAGTGATGTCGAGTTGCTGCAAAATCAATGGAACATCAACGTGACGAGCGTCGAAGTGAACATCCAAAATGGCACCTCAGCTTGCGGCTGGTGGTTGGCTGCACGTGCAGAAACCGAAAGATTTGTTTGGTCAACTGGCGCGATTCCTTCAAGAACTCGGCTTAATTTTATCTTAGCAACCTAGATCAGCCCAGCAAGAGCCAGGCACACGAGAGCATTGTCCAAACTTTCATAGGAAGGATGGGACAGGTCTAATTCCGCAACCTTCCGAAATAGGATGATTAGAGGCAAAGCTAGGATGCTCCAGAGTCAGGCAAAATATGCGGACAGAAAGGCGTACCCTCAGGGCAATCTAGTCAGAAAACCAAAATCCCAAATTTTGACAACTATATACCATTGATTTATGAGGCTTACGCCTGACAGCCGGGCGCCGGCAAAAGCAGACCCGTCAGCCCGAGCGGGCGTTGGTGTTGGTGTTGTTGTTGTTGTTGTTGTTGAAAGCAGACCCGTCAGCCCGAGCTGGGTTTGAATTCGACCCTGGTGGCGCACAGCTGGGGCGAGGTTGCGCCTACCTCGGCCTAGGTTGGCGCCATCTAGGTGGCTTTACCAAGTTGTTGTGGTTGTTGTGGTT
>Ga0126342_10011027_pt1 | contig 16152 bp, 12 predicted proteins | sample Cyp1metagenome_FD_92528 | JGI IMG/M metagenome (GOLD analysis project Ga0126342, IMG submission 92528) | Coral microbial communities from Lord Howe Island, Old Settlement Bay, Australia - Cyphastrea 1 metagenome | ecosystem: Host-associated > Invertebrates > Cnidaria > Coral ... | reverse complement strand
TGGGAACATGATGGGAACATGATGGGAAAATGATGGGAAAATGATGTGGAAATGATGGGAAAATGATGGGAAAATGATGGGAAAATGATGGGAAAATGATGGGAACATGATGGGAAAATGATGGGAAAATATGAATGAAGTGGATTTTGGGGTGTTTTCAGACCAAGCCAAATAGATATGTGATGCATTGGGATGCATTGTGCTGACATATCGTGCTGGGCACATTGTAGTTAGGAGAAGCGCCATGAAATTCTGAGGACTTGGCAGGTCCTTTGAAGATCAGCCAGGCGTGCCGCGTCAGCAGCTTGCAAGTTCTGACACCGCAGATCACACCAACAGAACCACTCAATGACTCTATCAAAATGTAAGCATGACGCAGCATGACGCAGCATGACTTAGGAATTTGATGCAAACTGTGCGCAAACAGGTGGGGGTGAGGTCCTTGAGGTTTCTCACAATCTCCTCGTTCTGTTGCTTCTCAGCTTTCAGTGCCGCTACCTTTCCGCCAAGCATGTACACAGGCTAGAATGAAGACAAGTCCCAACACATCGAAACAAAGCAAGAACGTGCAAGAAACTATTTGCAAACAACACTGTTACGACTCTTAGCTCTTAGCCACACAAACATCGCTGGCACATGCACAAACATTCCACTTTCCCTTCAGAATCTCTGGCCTCAGCTTGACATTCGTCAAGTTGCTTTGCAAGCCTTGCTGCTTCTTCTCCTCACGGCTCGGAGCATTCACAAACCCAGCTGGTTTCTGCAGGTCATCTATGGTAATTTCCAGTTCATATGCACTTCATGTGCAAACCACGTGCAGCCCCAACGATCCCAACGATCTCGTGCCTGCCGATGCCCGCGCTGCTTGGATCTTAGCATTTGACTCGGCTTCAGCTGCCAACTGGCGCTCCACATGCTCCCGGCTAAGGCGCTCCATGACGATCTCCAGCTGTCTGTCCCGCTCAGCGGAGAGTTCTTTGCGAATGGTGGCCTCGTGCTGTTCCAGCTGCGCCCGGAATTTGTCATTCGCGAGGCGTTCAGCTTCGTGAGCTTCTTCTCTAAGAAGGTGCTCAAGCTGCAGAAGTTGCTGCTGATGCTGTTGTGTGGACTCAGCCAACCTGGTCTCTGCATCTTGGACGGCAGCCTGGCATTTTGCTCGTTCTGCAGCCAAGGCTTCACGAAGCTTTGCCTCTGACCCCTCTGCACCCTGACGAAGCAACTCCTCTCGTAAACGTCTCTCTGCAAGCAAATCTGCTGCGCATTTGGCACGTTCTTCCTGCATCTCACGATTGAAACGCTCGAACTCCTCACGCAACTTCTTGCGGTGCGCCTCACGCTCTTTGTCAAGTGCTGTTTCCATCTCGCGGTTTTTTTCTTCCCGTAGCTCCCGGATCTGCTGTTGCGTCATATCAAGCAACTCACGTCTCTGTTCATCCAAAGCCTCTCGTTGCTGCTCTTCCATGCGAATTTTGTCTTGTTTTTTCTCTGACAAAATGCGTTCAACTTCTGGCTGCAAACCTTTGATAGTCATTTCCTTGATTTCCTTCACCTTCTCCTTCTCCCAAGCCTCTCTCTTCATGCGTTCGGTTGCTATCCAGTTCTGTTTGTTCTTTGCCAGTTCTTTGGCCGCATGGTCATCCATCTCTTCCATTTTCATCTGGAACTTTCTCTCCACTGCCTTCAACTCTTCTGAAAAGAGTTCGCACCTCTTTGTAAGTTCTGTCTTGTCATTCAGTAGACGATCCACCTTGGCGCATGGATGGTGCACGGGTGTGCCCTCTTATATATATAATTACATATATGTAATTATATATATATCATTGTATATCCCTTTGAGCTATTTTGAGTTTGTGAATGTGAAGCTTCCCAAAGCTTTTGCTTCAGAAGCCTAGATTTGAAGGTTTCAGAGGCTGAGACTAATCGCAGGTGCCTTTCCAAGCCAGCCTGAGCAACTTAACTGGCACAGCAAATAATTGGTGGTCTGTGGCAATTCTGGATGTAGCAAAGATATGTATATTCTGTGTGCCTCATAGTGGGTCTTCTGCTTATGTAGTTTCTCCTCCCACTCCTTCTCCTGGCTCGGCAATGCTCAGAGCATGACTTCGCTTGATATCACAATCAATGGCACATTAACCCCCCAGGAGCGCTCACCATGTCTTTCATGGACTTCTTCTCATGCTCCTGGAACTTTGGTAGAGTGTCCAGTATACAGTACAGCAATGCAGAATGACACTGCATAAACAAATGAACTCATAGTACATCACTGTGATTCAGTGCAACTTCCGCAAGTCCTGTGATTCTTGAAGTGCTCGCTTCAAGGAGTCAATGATTTGCTTCTTGTCGTGGATCTCCACCTGACACAGTCTTGGATTCGGGGATGTGATCATTTGTGTACAGATGGCATGGTTCCACAAAGACTCCCAAATGCCTCCATCATGGAAGCCCGAGAATGAATAGCAGCAGCATCCTCGTGTCAGTTCTAGTGGGATCAAACACAACATACCTGACCCAAACTTGCATGCCCCAACATCCCTAAGATTCTTAACATCCCTAACATGCCACTGTCTCCTGGGTCAGCCCAGATGGAATGCGAGGTGGCCTCCCATCAAGTGGATTCAGCTGGTGACAGATGTAGCTCCCTGAAACTTAAAGAACTTTGAAGCTGCCGCGGCTGCCGCTGCCAGCCTTTCTGGAAGGTCAATGTCTGAGGGATCAAGACCTCAAGAACTGCATGCACGAAACTGCAGCAAACAATCCTTTTGTTTCTGGCCAAGTTGCTGCCAGGATATCTTGTTGAGCGGGATGACAGCAATCTCAGCATGAAGCTGGCTCCGTGCTCAAGTTCCCTGTGACACAGCTTTCAAAATACTGTATTCGTTGACAAAGGCTGCTTTTCCGAGAATGGCACGAGGACATATCTGCTTTTGAAGACTCCTGAAGCAAACGCTCTCAGCCTTACCTATGTATTGTCCCGTTTGTCCCATGTCTCAAATGGTGTAGGGGGCACTGCAACGCAGATCGAACAACTTGCGTTTTACATGTCTTTTTCGTATTCATGGCACCTCCACCTCCTCCAAGAAATTCATGATCGATGCAAGTCGCTCCTTGCATATCAGGCGTCTTCTAACTAGAACAACCATATGCAACAATATGTATATATATATATATTATATATATAAGCAATTCCCGTAATCTAGACTGAACACGGCTGCTGCAGGGGACCAACTTGTCCCAAAGAAGTCAAGACGGATCCTGTGGCTGTCTCGTGATGCAAGGCCTAGGATGGATTGGATGCTGGCAGTGACTTACCAAAGTCGTTCCATTTATATATATATATATATATACAATATCAAAATTAATCATAATTTATCATCATTAATCATCACTAATCATTAATCAATAGCACAACAAGGGCTGGTGTGGCTGAAGCAGAGCTGAGAAAAGATCAGAAAGGGTGAGAAAGGTATAGGTTTCTTATGGTTTCTTGCCAGGTTGCGGGAAGATTCAGTCTCGCAAATTGCTGGCAGGGTCCGGCTAGAAGAGTCACCGTGCCCCCGTTACACAAGCTTTGCCACTGTGGAACCGGACTGGACTGGTGTGGCCTAGCAGCATTGTGGCACCACTAGCACCACTGCACAGCTTTCAAGTAGGTAGTGCATTTTGAATCATTCTGAGCCATGCCCAAAACCCTTAGACTCTTAGACTTGGTGCTAATTTGTTGCAACAGTTTCCCTTGGAGTCTTTGATCCTAATGAGATCTACGAAGATCTAATAAAACCTAATAAAATCGAATAAAATCGAATAAGATCTAATAAGATCTAATGACCCCATATGACCCCATTATCATCCAAGGTATTCATCAACCAACGCATCAACAGCGCAACGTCACCTCCGGCTGTGAGTCTTCGCTTTGCCGCAGCTCCTAGGTGGGCACAAAAAGTGGCTGCTGATGCTTGCAGCTGGTTGCAACGTATGGCTCAAGCATGGCTTACCAAAAGGAAATTGAACTTGCTCATGTTATCCATGTGATCTCATGTTTAGAATTGTTTAAGGATTAAGGTATGGTTAGTACTCAACCATCCAAATTAGAGGCCTAGAAATAGGCCAGCCATGGCAGCCATGGCCACATTTGGGTCGATGACCAGCCTTGATGGATTTGATCCGCAAGCGCATTTGCGTCACTTTGTCCTGGCATGACAGGGAGCCAGCTTGCCAAAGTCATCCAGAAACTCATCATTGTAGCAATAATAGATTAATAACAATGGGTTAATAATATGGGTTAATAATGGGTTAATAATGGGTTAATATAATGGGTTAATAATGGGTTAATAATGACTTGAACACTACGTGAAAGCTCAAGCTGGTCAGCTCCACAGTTGGGCACAATGAATTTGGCATCTTCCTGAGTCCACATTACATGAAGACAATCACTCAGCAAAAAAGGCTTTGATCGCAGCAAAATCAACAGCTGGGCCAATGACTCAGATGGTGTCTCAGTTTCCGGTGCAGGTGGATTCGCGGCAGAATCCTGCAAGTATTCACAATGCCCGCTGAGTACTGTGTACACGCGCCAATGGTGGAAATGGTGTGGCTGCAGTCTAATGTAGTCCTTGCTATCTGCATAGATACCGGGACAGTAGGCTTGCCGCCTGCCAATCACACAAGGTCTGCGGTTGACCACAAGTCGTTCCAAAGCCAAGCCTTGCCTGGGTGCTGGAGAGAGTTGTCCGAAAGACGGACTTGTGAGGCAACTCGTTGCCTTTCGCTTTGTTGAACATCAGTTTCTGCCACATCAGCAAGTAGCTTGCCTTTATGCCTTTATGCATTGATATTAGCTGTATATTTCTCCGCAGGTCATGATTATGCAGTGTTATGCAGTGTTACACTGCTGTTACACAGTGTTACAGTACGGTAAATATTTGGTCGGGCTAGTGGTATTAGCTTCACCTCGAGCCTGCGAATCTAGATCCAGCGGGCCCATGGCGCCGGTTCAGCGGCATGACTTCACAACGATGCAACGAAGTGTGAATTCATGGTGTAGGCAACATGTCTTTCCACATTCAGTTTGTTCTGAAAATGCTCAAAAACCACTAGTCCGTGGATACAAGTGATATATCATGATTTAAGCACGTGTTGCACGCTGCCTTTGCTAGTTTGTTTGACTGCATCCCTTTTGGTTTCCATGTTTTTTTCTTCTGTGTAGTTTGAGCAGTTGAAAGCTGCAAGGAATCGCACACTGCTGAACACCATGTGTCATCGGTTGATCCGGGTTCCCATATTGGATTACAATCATTGCCATTCTACTAGGTAGAATACATATGAATACATCATAAGAGTCTCGATTATAGCAGATCGTATTTCCGCTAAATGTTATCCAGGATCCATAATATCTATATATATATGTCTATGGTCGGTCTTCATTCCTCTATATCACATATAATATAAATGATTATATAATATTATATATAAATTATAAATGTAAAATAGTATAATGTATATCATATAGATGCAGTGTAGCACCATTTTCCACCATCAACCACCACCATTTTCAGCTGACGCCTCCATGAAGCTGCAGCGCAGGGTAAACTCGGTGTCTTCCATGCTGGACTCGATGTGATGAAACACCTGCCAGGGCCATGGCAGTTTCAAGATATTTCAACATGGGTGTGTCTGAAAATAGTGTACCCCTAAACCCAATGGCTATAGTGTATGATAATTGGCTATCATTATTATAGGGATGGTTAAACCCATTTTGTTAATGATCATTATCCCTATTAAATGGCTATAATTGGGAATATACCCTATTTTCAGACAAACCCACATGGTTTTTGCATCAGGATGCTTTCACATGTTCTTGCCCCAAAATAGGTTTTTCCAGCAGAATTTCTCGAAACCAATTCTGGAAGGAAACAAAGCAATGGGATACCAACATGGTCCAATCCCAGCTGCAGGGTATCAAATTCATCTCCCTCTGGATTTGGAATCGGATTCAAGAACTCATTGACACATGTCAGTACCAGTCTTGCTGATCCTTTCCTGCAAACGAGTGCTAAAACCAAGAAGTCAAATCACACGACAATGAGGAAATACTACAACACGGTGCCACTGCTGACTTTAAACCAAAAGAGGGGCGTGCGACAGAATGGCACATGATGCCTGTTGCGCGGCCCTCGGCACAATTCCGTGGAGCTCCAGCCTAAACTTTCACCCCGCTGCGTGCGAAATATGCAAATAATTTGCAGGAAGGAGAATGGCCAGCTATTTACAGTAAGGATATAATATATATATATTAATATATACGTATTATATATATTATATTATAATATATGAAAATGGCCGAACTAGAACGATTCCAAAACCTCCCAATGAATTCCAAACTGCTACATCTACCATCTGAGCCAACTGCACCCTGAGATACCCCGAGGCTTTGAAAGCACCCACTGAAGCACCACCTTTTCTGTTGCATAATATTGCAATATGTTAGGGTCCTCAGGCCGCAACACGTTTTCTGTTGCACTCTCACCTTGGAGGCCAAAGGATACGTCCAGCAGAGAAGAACCAAATACCAACCTGAAGCGATGACTGATCTAAGTTGATCCAAGAGTCACAGTCACAGCAAACTGTTGAGAGCTGCGCCATACATGCTGTATGTCTTTCCGGAAGACTGGCCGCTTCAGATTGGGCAAGTCTGGTGAAATGTTGAATTCCGGAGCACTTTTGCATTCTGTCCATGTTTTTCCCACCAAAATCGCCGGGAGCACTGTCTGCCCGTAAGCCAGGACGGTGCCATTGTATCCATTTAGAACATCCACTACCACAGGTTTTCCGACCTTGCAAGACCGCAAGAAAAATAGGTTTGTGCAAGAACATGGATTAACAATGGGAGGAGAAACCACGAGAAACCACTAGTTGGGGTATACGGTATACGCCGATTTTGGGACATACTGGCATACTCAAAGAAACTCAAAGACATCAAAGGACCCACCCGAAACAAAGTGACATCATCTCAGCATAGAAAGTTCACGAATCTGAGATCGCTGCGTGTTCAAAGACCTGCTCTTGACTTGCAGCCTCAGAAGAACAAGTGCTGGGGTTGGTGGTTTCAAGCCAATCCGAAAAAGGACTTGCTGAGTGATATTTAAAAGTGCGAAAAAAAAAAAGAATAGAAACCCGCAACCAGACACATCCCTTGCAGTGCCGCAATGACAACCACCGGCAAATTGTTTTCATTGCCAGATTCAACGGCCTCTGCAAATGTGCGGCTGAAGTCAAAGCAGTAGGTACCATCTACTGACTCCACCTCACTTCCAATGAATCCAGGAAATCCAGACATAGACCTGGAAATGATGCATACCATATCATACCATTAGAAAGCTTCGAAGCAAGACTGTTCCAATGGTGTTCTGGGGACTCTGGAGATTTTTTGGGGACTCTGGGACAACGGCGCTTTTGCCATTTGGAAGGATGCAAAAAGCGGTGTGATCTTCCAACACTCGAGGCCTGGCCAGGACATGTCACCCAACCGACAAGGCTTGGCAGCCCACACTGAGCTTTCGCACCGAAATCGTACGACCACTTGAACCGGAATTCCTCGAGTCCTGCGGAAGCCGATGGAAGCCGTCTCTGCTGATGAAGATTTTGGAAATGTGTCACCAAGATCATTGAACAGACAGTTTACTGTAGGTAGTTAGTGCAAATTGAACTGGAATGTATCACATCTGCCTATCAAACATGCGAGAGAAAAAAATCCAACAAGTTGACTGGCCACAAAGGTTGCACTTCAATTTGCCCTTGGATCTTCACAAATGCTCAGCTTCCAATTTTCCCAGCACAAAATGCCCCACATACTTCCCTACAAGCCTCGCCCCTTGCAGGTTAAACCCGGTTTGGCGAAAGCATGCGGAGCTGGCAATTTGTTGAACCAATTCTATTCCAGACTTGGCGCCATCACCGTTTCAAAATACATTCCCCAAATGGTTTCGGAGATTTCACGTTACCATCTTGCTCTGGGATGTAGCAAAAGCAGTTTCTAATAGTTTCTACTGTTTACTCTTATGTGCATGAAATGGTTGCAGGTGCTGCAAAAGACAGGCCTTCACCAAACAAGGTGCAGGTAGAGACGAGACATCTTTTGAATCTTGCGTCTTGACTCTTGAACTTAATGATCTTAATGAAGGTAAGGGAATTTGAATCAAGAAGGCGGATTAGGGGCGTTGGACTTATCCGAGTAAGTTGTGACAGAGCATTTTGATCCTTACTTTCTTCAAAACTAGCCGCAAGATAAGACTGTCAAAGCAAATGATGTTCATTTTAGTTGCGTTGGGACGAGTCAGCCATCAACCAAAAGCTTGCGTGTGTGATTATGCGTGTGTGTGTGTGATTAACTGATTAACTATATGCATATGATGTGGAGTGACCGCTTCAAAATCTTCAAAGAAACTGTGCATTTTTTTCTCATCGCCTCTGAAAGTTTGCAAAGTGTTTAGAACGTAGGACATCGTAGGACCATGTCTGAACGGACCGCTTCCGGATCCGGGAATTACACCTGCAGCTTCAGCCATTTTTGGTAAATGATGTAAATGGTCACCCGGAGGAACCAGAACAGACCTTGGTTGAGAAGACTCGCACGTTGCAGATAGCTCGTTCAGCTGTGACTGCCTGGACCAAAACAGCGCGAACATCGTTACAACCCCGAAGAAAGGGTTCTTGCAAATGTGCCACGGTGTCCGGATGTGTCCAGCATGCCCAAGCCTTTTCCCATCCTTGTTCGAATTGTGCGGTCTCCAAGCTCTGCTGGACATGCGTTTGCTGCAAACTCTTTAAACGGAGCAGCTCCCGCTTTGATTTCTGTACATTTATGAGCCTTGCAATAGTCTATTGTCCCATCTATCGGACTTCTGCCGAGCTAATACCAGGCTACGTGTGAAACTCTCCACTGTTTCAGCCTTGTGCTGATGGCTGTGGAAGATCCGCATAGGAAGTGCCCGTGAACTGGAGCAAGACGGGCAACACGAAGCATATGTAAACGCTGCCCAACAGAATTGCTGTGACATTCAAACATAAGCCGAAGGAAACCATTTGGCCAATAGGGACCCTGCCACTTGAATAGACCACCATATTTGGGCCGCCAGCCATAGGCAGCATGAAGGCGAAAGATGCAGCAAAGGACACTGCGAGCAGCAGCTGTACTTGATTGTAACCCATATGATGGGCAGCTGTTACGATGATGGCACCGAAAATGTTCAGGGTCGACATGTTTGACACAATCTCTGTGACGAATGCAACCACTGTCAAGACCAAAACGATAAATAAAAAGTCACTGAGACCCAGTGTCTGCAGACTTTGAGCGATGAGATCGGCCAAGCCAGATGCAACTGTACCGTGAGCAATGAGAGATCCACCTCCGAAGACAAAGAGAATCTCCCAACTGAAGTCCTGTTTTACACTCTCCCAGTCTAGGATGTAGCTTGGTCGCTGACCCTTGCAAATAGACAAGCAGCGATCTTCCCCCAGACAACATCTCAACCAAGAAGGTAGCCATCGACCACATGGCAGCACAAAGAGTGGAAGGGTCAGCAGCAGTCCAATCGAACCGCTGTTCAGCTGTGTAAGCCCTAGCCAGTGCTTCCAGCCCGGAAATTGATCAATTCGAGAGGCTGTGAACCACAGCAACATTAGGCAACACAAATCAACCAGTACTACCATTTCTTCAAAGGATACCTTCCCCATGCGCTGACGCTGAAGAAAGGCAGCAGCATCTATCACGACCTTTTCTGAGCTCGTCCAAACAAAGGTTGCACAGGCAATCAGATAGGCAGCCAAGAGCAAAGCTGCAGATAAAGGCAGTGCAATAACGCAAAAGGTTGCAAAGGAGAATTCTTGCTGTTCTGGCCAAAAATCCTGGAAGAGCATCATTAAAATCCCATTGGTTGGAGTTCCAACAGGCGTTGCCAGTCCACCAATGGTGGCAGAGTAGCCAATGGCCAAGAGCATGCCACTCTGAAAGCGCGAATGCCTGTCGTCGATTGACTCCTGGAAGCTCTTGACCATGGGCAAAATACACAGCATCGCTGCAGTGTTGGAGATCCACATGCTCAAAAGCCATGTGCAAAGCATGAACGCAGCCATGTAGAGTTCCACTCTGCCACCCACTTTGGACAGCATGACATGCACAAAACGTGTGTGCAAATTCCATCGCTCAATTGCGAGGCCTAGAAAAAAACCAGCGATGAAGAGAAAGGATACTCCGCTGAAGAAGTGCCCTGCAAGGGAAGAGGCTTTGACAATCCCAAAGAGCGGATACAAGGCCATGGGCAACAAGCTGGAGACTGAAAGCGGCATCACTTCTGTCACCCAAAACAAAGCTGTGACAAGCAGAACTGATAATCCTTTGGATGCATCAGGATACCTGGGGTCCAGCTCCAGAAATGGAAACAGAATGAGAATCAGCGTAGCTGTGGCCAAAACTATTATAACTTTTCGGCCACCAGGTAGCTGGTCGGGTGCCTTTGACTCAGCTTCATCTTTTGCGTCATCTTTGCTTTCTAAATCAAATGGGCTTGCCCCAATGGAAGTCAGATCTTCACGTGGGTCCCGTTTGAAAACCATTGGCGCAAGACGGCCAGTCTACCAAATCTCTATAGCAACTCTTGAGCCCAATCAGAGATGCTCAAAACTAATGCAGTGCATTAAACATGCTGATTCTGTACAAAAGACTTTGCAAATATTACAGTACTGACAAGGTCACGATCTGTCTGTGTGCGTCTGTAATTTCAACACAGGTGTGCCAAGCAGCAGTTTGCTTCCAGTCTACATTTGGCACGGTACAACATGTGCGCAGTCGAAGGCACCTTGCTGTCGGCTCACTCATGGAGAAGCTGTCACCTTGGGCCCAGGAATGAATACAGTAACAATGACAGCTTGGGTGTCAAGTGCCAAAGATGATGACATGGCGTTGCAAGCTTTGTAAGCTCAAGTCATACATTGACTCCAACGTTCAATTCGGATGTCAAGAAAGTCTCAGAGATGAGCTGTGAGAGAGGCGCCCTCTCGGAGTCCATACTTTGCCAGACTCCCTTGCAACCTCAGCAGGAAAGTCTACATGGTGTGATAGGTGGGTTTAACATCCTCAGTGGACATCCGTGGGTTTGACCGAGGATATCGAGGTGACTTTGGTCCCAAACAATGGTTCCGTCCAAGCTTTGAGGCCTTACAATCGTCAACTGCCAAACGGCAAGCTTGATTCACTTGATGGGCTTTCTGCATAAGATGACTGCATGATGAGATATGAAGACTGTCTGATGTGTGAGATCCAAACCAGGACGTCATGAAGATCACTGAGATATGATGTATTGGGATTACAGTCATTGGTCCCAGCCTGCTCATGCGAAAACTCGGGAGAAGCGCTGAGGCAAACACATCATGCAGTCCAGGTTGGAAACGCTGACATGACTGGGCCTGGAAGCCTCTCCAAATTGGCAAAACCCCAATCGAAACGGAAGCCATGGAGGAAATGGATGGAAATGGATGGAAAATCCGGAAAGACAAAAGTGCAGAGAGGGTCAATCCGCTGGCCTCGAAACCAAGGGGACGAACCAGCAACAACTACGAACAACTAGGGATCAAAGATCAGAACAAGTCCTGACATCTGTAGACCACCTTTGCTTAACTGGAACAAGTGGAATAGGTTGGCTGTCTGAGAGCTGTTGCATTTTGACCAATCTCAAGTCCCTTCCAAACAATCCATTGAGATTCTTATGTGTCTAAACTTTGCTACAGTGGCGGCATCTCTGAATGAAGCCAACACTTTCCATGCGAATGGAAGGGATCAATTATGAAACATTATGTCAATTATATAACTATCACCAAATGGCTCATGTTCAGCATGTTACACTGACTCTCCCCAGCGAGAGTCCTGCGCTTGATTTGAGCCACAGCTTAAGCTCGTACCATGCTGTGCTGACAACACTGAGCTACGTGTGCTTGTCATTGTTCGTTCCATACATTGGAAACTCATGGAAAACAAGAAAAACGGCAAGACAACTCCTACTAGTACCTCTAGGGTCTACAATCAAGTGCCTTTATCTCTGGTTCCAAATCTACTGAAATATATTGAAACCACAGGCGCAAATACCACTGCCCGTAAGGGTCTGACTGTGTGTCGGTGTGGTCAGTGTGCGCCTGTGGCACATCCCGAGATTCCAACGGAGCATTTGCCGCCTGGGATCGCTGGCGTTGGAGATAGAAGCGTCGAGCCACTAGCTGCTAAGCATGATATTTGATGATATTTGATGATATTTGATGATATTTGATGTTTGATGATAGTTAATGAGATCTGATGATTTGATGATAGTTGGAGAGCTACAGAATGTGCTTCAAAGATCTTCAGAGCATCTTCAAGTTCACTGCTAGGACATCGAAGTGCAGAACTTGCCTGACTCTTCCTGCGGCAAGCCTCGACATTGCCCCCATTGACACAACATCCACCAAGCCAGCCCTGCCAAAGAATGAGTGACGAATGTTGACCGCCTTGACGACATCCAGAAGCTCCAAAATGCTGCGCTCAACCTCCGCAGTCTGACCAAATTCGTGAAGCTGATGGACAAAAAAAAGGACACCGAGATTTAATTCGTGCACTTCGTGCACTTCGTGCCTCGTCATTCAAAGCAGCTGTCTCTGCCTCGGAATCGCAGCAGAAAATGGATTGTTCACCTGGACGCATCCCTGACCTCTCCAAGCAGCCTGCCTTGTCAAACTCGGCAGCATCTATGTGCTTGCCGTCTTCGTCTTGGCTGAAATACTTCTGGCAGGCTGAACTGAAAGCTGCATCACAGCTGACTCTACCAAAAGTAACACACCTTGATTTGAGCCACCGATGATCCGTTCATTTCGTAACAACTTGGACCCGGACTGCGTGGGCCGAGATGGTCAATCTGCTCCAGCGACTTGCTCTTATCCTAAGCGTTGGGTTTGCAAACTTCTGGCTGCAGTGAAAATTATCGCATAGGGGTTAGGAATGGTTAGGAAGCTATGGTATGCTCCAACGTTATCGCATCAGCAGATATCAGCAGTACATCAAAGCAATGAAAGGTGTCACGGGGCTCGCACCTCTTTCCTGCGCACCACAGGGTCACCCATCTGCTGCGCTGGAACAGTCGAGCGCCCCTCAGCGCAAGAACTTGACTTTTCCAACTGAGCTTGTGAGGACTTGAGCATTTGAGCTTCCAACAAAGCTGGCAACGCCATCTGCCTAAGTCAAGTGCCACAAGACGAAGCCAAGAGGTGACTTGAACTGCAAAGGAGTTGCCTTGGACATGTCCAAACTCCAGATGCAAAAGCTTGGCTGCTCGCAACGCTAGGTGAATTCAGTGCTGTCGACTCGGATGCCTGGAAGCATTTTAAGGTTTTGTTTCAGGGCGGAGTCTGCAACCCTTTCAACAAAAGTTTTTTCATGTCATGAAAAAGATGTGAATATATGAATATTATAAATTTGATTAAATTTGTATCCAAACTTCCAAACTTTCCTGTGCAGGCCTCCTGCTCGCTCTGCCACGACCGAGCAGAAAAAGACTGGTCTGGGTCTCAGCACATATTTCAGCTCATATTGACAACATTTGACAACATTGTGTTATCTGTAGATCATGGTTTGCACGATTGACCTCTTAAGTTTTTGCAACTGACCCTTCAAGCTTGCATAATTGGCAGTGTGTCAAAACCTTGTACCCCTGGTGAACATCAAAATAGCTGGTAAATGGATGTTCATCCCACTAAAAATGGTATTAGTAGGTATTGATCCATAGCCAATTGACACCTCAATAGTGCGCAATTTCACCAAGCTCCCCACCGGCAGAGTGAGCAGAAGGAGGTCCCGTGCTTAGCACCGCTGGCCCCAGAGGCCAAGTCTCCACGGAAGCCTTCGGTCCGACCAGGGCGTTTGGTTGTTACACCTATGTGGTGTCCAAAACCATCCAAAACACCATAGAACATCGCTACATGCAAGACGTATTCTAGTATTTCTCAAAATGGCTCAAAATGATCCACCCAAAAGCATTCACTGAAGAATATATGATAAAATATGATAAAATACAAAAAGAGCATCTAAGAGCGAGATATGGCCTATGGGTCCATTATGGTCCAGCCAGGTACCCCAACTTTGATCCAAATTATGATTGGGCCAAGCCTCAGAGACACTTCCGGTCTCAGAAGGGTCCTCCTCCATAGCTTCCGAGTGTCATCGAGGTCTCCCCAAAATGGTGATGAACAAATGATTTATCCAAAGCAAGGGTTGTTTGCCATAACCAGTATATACATGTATATACCATGATAATCCATTATAGATTTCAGACTTATTACAGATCTTTATAGAGCACTTCCAATTTGTTTCCAGGCTTCTTGGAATTGCTTGTGCCTGCTTTTCAAGGTTCCCTGAGTTCAATTGCAGCAAATAATTCCATCCCCACGCTGTGGCATTCGCATTCTATCCTCCGTTGAAAGGAGATGACAGGTTCATGTTTAGAAAATGTTGGAAATTTTGAAAGAAACTACAGTAAATGAAAACAATGTCGACCTCAATATACCTCAATACTCCAAAATCTGTGGCCACTTATCAACTGCGAAGTCCATGGAAAAATGTTGAACCTTCGAAGGTTGCTGTACAAAAGATACTTGGCTTCTGAAGCTGTAAAAGCTGCAGATTCATCACACATCAAGAAACATTTAGCTGAGAGAAGATCCTGTCGTGGATCTCCAAAGTTCACTCCTGTCTGAATTCATATTGTTTTCAGCGTGACCTACGTGTTTCGCACTGACCATGTATGTCACGGGAGAATTGGCAAGTACCGTATTATTTTCTTCCGCATTGCAGGCAGGATTTCTGTACAAACGAATTCACTGAATTTGGACATCTGCGAGGAATGCGCTTCCAAAGGTCTGCTCAACCGTTTGGGATGCCCAGACTTCACGAATTGATGCAATTTGCAAAGGCTTCATCTCACTCTGCAGGAACCTTGGAAGATTGAGGGTGTTCCTATTTCAAGTGAGCAGTGTTCAAAACCATCAACATCCCTCAGCCCCTCAGCCTCATTTCAGATCATGGATGATAACAACCCCAATCTATTGGATAATATAACCGTATAACCCAATGTATTCCCCTGCAATCATCGAGCAACAGGGGGGTTGAAAACGCCGTCACAAACAACATAGCTGAGCGCCCATGCCTTGCGAGTCTCTTTGCCTCGAACCATCCTTCGTGTGGCCAAAACTGCATTTCGTCGCTGAAGAGAGTCATCCAATTCAATTTGATTGACACTTGGGTACTGAACAGGAAATCTGGGACGGCAAACAGCGTACTCCTTGAAGTGCTTCAGCATCTCGAAGACACTTCCACATTGCAATGATCTTGGATCTGCTGGCTGCCTTAGCAAAAATTGGATGTCATGAGGTGCAACCTGAAAGAAGAACAATCTCAGCATATCCCAATGATGGTTTTGGAACAAACACTGCATGGTTTTAAAAAAATCGCCAAAATGGTCTTGCGCGGGGTGAGCCGCAAGCAAATCCCATATCTAGAAATAGAATCCTATCGCATTTTCGGCAAAACCTTGACCCTAAGCGACAACCCAAAATCCATTCGAAATAGTCAGCCCCCAGGCGGTGCGTTCGTGGAGCCGCAAGCAGGTTCAGCGGTCACCTGCAAGGTTCAACGAAGGTATAAGATTTCAATCACTTTTCGATCACATTTATGTACATTCTAGCAACATTCAATTGTTTGAGATCTTTGACTGAGATTTTTCTGTATTGAGTTTGCTCTTACTTGCCTCATTTGCGGGATTCTGTCTGCTGAGAAACAGTTGAATCACTTCTCTGGCTGGCATAGCCTGGCATGTTTGCGACGCCGCTTAAGCGGCCAAGTTTGGCTTCGCAAACAGTTTCTGGTCTCAGCAAAATCCAATGGAAATCTACAGGAAGGGCATTCCTCAGTTGTAATTTATAGCCCCATCTCACCATATCTCATCTAATTATATAATATTACATCTCAAAGTGTCATATGGAACAGATACTGTTTCACGCTCCCGCAGCTTTCTTTTTCCACAGCTATGCCTATGCTCAGTCAATTTCACCTGCAATCCTCAGGTTTGCTTTGGGTCGTCACTG
>Ga0126342_10011026_pt1 | contig 16152 bp, 24 predicted proteins | sample Cyp1metagenome_FD_92528 | JGI IMG/M metagenome (GOLD analysis project Ga0126342, IMG submission 92528) | Coral microbial communities from Lord Howe Island, Old Settlement Bay, Australia - Cyphastrea 1 metagenome | ecosystem: Host-associated > Invertebrates > Cnidaria > Coral ... | reverse complement strand
CCCACCCACCCACCCATCCACCCACCCACCCACCCATCCATCCATCCAGCCACCCACCCATCCATCCATCCATCCATCCATCCATCGCTCTCTCTCTCTCTCTCTCTCTACCCAAGGTTAATTAATAGATTTAAGACTTAAGACTTAAGATATCCCTGCAGAATGCTAAGGCACTGCAAGGTCTCTTGCTGCCAAGTCCTTCAGACACGATCCGCTTGCTGACTCCATCTGGCAGTTCAAATGCCGCCATTGCCCATGACTCTCAACCACGGGGATCAAAACCCGCCTGTTGAGCACCAAAATAGCTGGCAAATGGACTTTCATCTCCGTCCGTTGCTACATTCGTATTCTTTGGATTTCTTTGGTACGATTGGTACGCCGTCATCAGAATCCCATACAGAATCTGGGCATAGCCGCCTGCAAACAGGTGCGCTAGTCAGAGCCAGAAATCTGGACCATTCTGTGAATCAGGAGCCAAATCTACGGCCCATGCGGCCCATGATGAATCTTCCCCGGTGTGCCGCAGCGGCTGAGATCTGGACCCTGGAACCGCCTCAGCAGTCGCAGGCCTCGAACATCAAGTTGAGCCAGCAACTAGTTGATATATGTTGATATATACTATTTACTATTTATATCAATATCTGATAATATCTGTATCTTTGTGGTGAAGCCTCCCCCGTCACAGGCTGTCACACAATCTTCTTGACGTTCTCGGCAGCACATATTTGCAACACCCAACCACGTCCGGAATGCAGTGGGTGCGAATATGTGCTAATCTGTGCAGTGCCCTTCATCACAACTTTTTGGCTCTCAGAACTATCAGCTCCAGTCTGTCCAAACCGAAGGGGGTATTTACATATCACATGCGATTAGTGTTTTTTTGTTGGCTGCATCTGCATCTTCACCCCTTCACAGTGCCGTGCGTGTCCCTGGTTTTATGCGTCTGGTTGCGCACAACCGGAACAGTGCCATAGGGCACGCGCCGCCGGCGTAAGGGGCTGGGCACAAGAACTGAGGTGAGTGTCCTGAGAGACTTCTTTATCTCTCTCCATACGATTTGTATGAATGTCCATCAGCCATTCTGGGTTTGTCATGTCGTGAGCTGGTCGAAATCTTGAATTCAAACAACTGAAATCATCAGATAGAGGTTGGCACACTGATCACGGCTCAATTCTTGTACCCCTCTTTGCTTTCACGAATCTCCTCCATGCGCATAGCCAACCCTCCCTGTTGGCTGCGCTCCGACAAGGTGTGCGAGAACCTGGTTGGCATCCAGGCAAGTTTCCAGGGAAAATGGGCATGAACAAAAAGCCTGGGCATGGGTCAAAAATAGACTTGAATACCCCAACTTGGATGATTGATGCAGTTCCGGAATTTGAACCAAGCATCCAAGCCCATGAAATTCAATTTTTCCCTATTTCACAGCAAATCGGGGCTTACATCTACGTAGAATAAGTACGGGTTCACACTCACCAGTCATCCCAGTTGTAATCCCAACTATGGGGGGATAGCCTCATCACTATCACTTGGCCATCTTAGAGCCGAGCCGCTCCCGGTCCGGCGGCAGGTTGCCACTGGTTTGTCTTCGCAAGCCTGCGCTGGAGGGAGCCGAGAAGGTTCCATCGCACTCAGAAGCGCGCTTCATGATCTTGTCCAACAAGCCACGGCGATCCTGGAGCTGGAGCATGGTTCCGCCCATATGCCCCCGGCAAATCCCATCTGTGCCATGAAAATGCTAGGGCCCCTTGGGCCTTCCACATGCAAATCAAATCGACAGCTGGCAATGGGCTGGCAACGCCCATAATATCTTTGTTCCCTACTATACTATACCCGCATTCAGTTCATAATTCATAATGACAATTTTCCAGTCCAAGAACCCCTGTTGACCCCAAGGAAAAGATAGATCAATTTTCGTAACACGCTCCTCTGGTCCCAGGCGTTCACCGTACAAGGGCGTTTCGTATTGGCCATGGGCGGTGATGGGTTCAATCTTCACCTCACCCAGCAGTTCAGGGCACGCCCGCTTTCCCAGGGCGATGTCGTTGCAGGCGGTCCTCAGGTGCACGAGGAGATCTTTGGAAACAATACGCAAACACAGCAAGTCATGGCAAACACGTCCATCAACCCTGACTGGGCAGGGCAGCTTTGGGTGCTGATTTTTTTCCGAAACCTCTGGGCTACAGTGCTATTTGAAGGCAACTCGCATCTGGTAGCAACATGACTATCAGCCAAGTCACAACCACCATGATCACTACAACGAAAACAGCAACCACCATCACCACCACCACCACAGCAGCAACAACAACAACAACAACCACCACCACCACCACGACGCCGACGCCAACGCCAACGCCAACAGCAACCCAGCAACCAGCAACCAGCAATGAGCAATGCGTAATGCGCAACGGGCAACAGGCAACGGGCAATGGGCAACGGGCAATAACAAGAGCAAGAGCAAGAGCAACAATAATAAGACGAACAACTAAAGACCCCCCCAGTGATGGTGCCACATTTGGAACGCTGAGGGGCACCAAGTCATAGGCAATGCTGTCAGAAACCACAGAGTCCATCCTGAGGCACAGTAAGGCGTGTGCAGTCCACCGTGGATTTGGAAAGTTGAGCAAAGTCTGTGGTGAAAATCGTCTTGAAAAACCATGGAGTTGGGCCTGGGTGCCACCTGTTCCCCACCCGCTTGGTAGTTCTTTGGCACCCCACCCAAATGTTGTGTGACAGAGTCGGCTTGCCGATAGTCATACTTAGAATTGGTCATGCCTGGCATGCACCAAGACATACTAATACTTAATCATCCATGATTTTGGGCAGTTTCTATCAGTTACTACTAATTAATGATGCTGCCCCTTCCCACATCGCATCATGCTGAGTCACTGGTAGTCCCTGTGCGAGTGCACGAAGTTCCGCATCCAGGTGGCGGGCGTGAGTTGATGCCCCGTGGCTCGAGCCTTGATTAACTTCAGATATTCATCGATTCTTCGGAAGGAGGTCTCATCGCAGCCAATGTGCTCCAGGTATGCATAACCTCGATGGTCCCCAGATGGCCCCAGCGGCCCAGGGCTCAGGGATCATATGGATAAATAGAAATAAAAATAGGGGTAATCTCACAACAGGAACCAAGCTGTTGGCATTTCATGGTTCACGACAAAATGAGCCACTTCAAGTGCACATGCAGCATGTAGATGTACAAGCGCGATGGTCTTATCAAATGAAGATCAGGCATGCGATGCAAATGCACAGTTGCACGCGGCAAAATTGTGAACCTAAAATCATGCAAACGTGAACTCCAAGGGTTCTTGTCGTTGATGCATCTTCAAGAAGAAAGTATGGAGTATGGAGGATTGGAATGGCCCCTCGTGGAATCCTTTACAGCCGAGAGCAAACATTTCAGGCAATCCCCGTACCAAAAGTACCAAAAGAGCTCCAGGAACAGAGTGGAACCAAGCCCGGGAAGTAGCAACTCTTGCCGTTCATTATCTCATCCATCGTCATCTCTTCAAACTGACTGGCTTTGGCCTCGGCGTTCAGCGGCTGCTGCCCTGGGCACTGCTTGGCCATGAAGTCATCCGTGTCGTCCGGCAGGATGTGCTTGCGAAACCAGAACTTCTGCCGGCGAACGGCGTCCAACTCGTGCACACGCTTCATGTTCCTTGAAGCCAAGCATCCACTGCATCCACTATCATGAAACACTTGGGGCAATGAATGTGAATGAATTATTCCCATGTACCATTCAGCTGCATAGTGATTTAGTGCTCGATCCGAGTTGTTTGCAATGTGCAGACGATGCATCCTGTGGCAAGCTTCCCAAATGGTACCACGGCTACCATGGATATCTTCGGGAATGAATGACCCACTGCTTGGATGCAAGGGGGTCTTGTCATTCCAATTGATGACCCAAGCAATGGTCCAGTGTTGTAAGAATTGTTTGAACTTCGTCCTGGAAACTGTGTAAGTCAACCACGGGGCCACCATCTCAAGTCCAGAGGGAATTCAAAAAACTAAACTGTTAAACTCCATAAGACGATATAGTGTTGGCCACATTCCCATTTAGAATTAGTTTGAGTGGGGGTGAAACTGATAGTAACTATTCAAAACCCTCTTTTGGACAATTTAAAATCCACGTGTTTTCATTTGTTGCACTATTGTGGATTTCAACCTCACCTCTGCCGCAACATCTCAGTCCAAGGCTCTCATCTACCTTCGACAGCGGTGCTAGAAGCATGAGATTGAAAACTAGGATCGCTCGGGTGACCTAGGCCGGCTAGCGAAGGTCATGGCATGCCATGGAAAAACCTGCAAAGATCTCCAGAAACATGATCATGGTGGTTTTAAACCTTTGAACATAATGGATCATAATGGGAAATTGAATCGCTACGAAATGGAACTTTGAAGAATCACTACAACGATGGCTGATAAAAATCATCACTTACACTGGAATTTTGAAGGGACTCTGATCAACCAGGTTGACCAGGTCGCGGCGATGAACAAGCTTCCAGTTTGGCCACTGACCACGTAACATACTGCATTGGCCCAAAGATGTGTATGGGCTGGGAGGAAGACTGCGGGAAGACTCCACCATGGACCGGAATGCGCGGAAGCTAAGCAATCAGACACGGCAATGAAGACACACAATTTGCAAAGGTTTTCGGACTCTAGACTGAGAGATTTTAATAGATTTTACACCATGCTGGACCACCAGAGGGTGATAAAACCAGCAGAGACCCTGATACAGAACTGTTGCAACACAAGGTATGCCAAACGAGGTGGCCCCGCATCCTTCAGAAGCCAGGAACAATCACGATGAACGCTGTGAAGGCCGCGTTCTCGAAGTCAGTCATCTGAACTTCCATGGACCGGAACCTGGGCTCAGCTGACACAGCTTGACCACTGGGTACCACTGGGTACCATAGAATGGTAGAGACCTCAAAAAGGATCAAGCTGAGAGGCTCAGTTCTCCATCCCACATGCGGTGAACAGGCGTTGGCCTTCATGGGAGGTGGCTTCCACCGTACCGTCTGCCAGTTGGTGGACTGGATGCTCTCGAAATGCTCGGTGGTGGCCGAGTCATCCACCTCCACCAAACCCTCAAAGATCACCTGTGGAACACCACGATGAACGCAAGAAAGGGATGTCTGTGTGAATTTGGGTTGTGTCTAGATGTGCATACCCCGCGACGTGCCTATATGCATATATAATATACATATACATTATACTAGTATACATATATATATAACTAGAGAGAGAGAGATAGAGAGAGAGAGAGAGTCTGTGTGTACTTCCATGTCCCTCAAGCATGGCATGCTTGAACTTGGGCTGTGAAACGGCAAAGTGCAGCCCCAAGAGTCGGAGAAATCCTTGGTGATATTCAGATTTGGTAGCTTTGACTTGAATTGACCTCCATCTCCCAGTTCTTGGTTTAAATTATCTTTCCCTTTTTTGGAGCATCCCCATTTGGAGCTGAGTAACCAGAGGATCTCGGGTGAAAAGGTGCGCCATGTGCCGCGCCAAGGTGTCATCAATGCCTTCTTTCTGCAAAAGCGCCAAGAGATCGTCATCGATTTCGCAGGGGATGTCGCTGTAGCTGTTGGAACCGGGATGGATGTAACCTGGCTGACGGGGATGATAGTTGAATGATTTTTTTGGATATCTAGTTGATTCCTGTCGTCCGCATCCCACAAGGAAACAGACGTTCATTGCCGTCGCATCTGCTCGCAGCTTCTGGGATGTTCAGGCTTGAAAAGATGCAAAAATCATGAACAGTCAAAGGCCCAAATTCTTGTTCATCGCCTTTCATCGCCCAGAAACAGCTGATGGAGTCGTATCTGCTTTTGGTCTGTCTCCTGACGCCTCCTCCGGCCATTCGGCTGTCAGGAGCTGCGGAAGGAGCCTCCCCTCGTTCAGCTGGGGTCCTATCATCCACCGATTGGGAAATCAGACTCCAACGCACATCAGTGGCCGCCAGGCGGCCCTTGACGATGGGTGTGGCTGCGGTCAAGGCCATCATGATGGGAGCTAGGACAGCCAACCTGTTGCCGTGCCATTAGTCGCTAGTCCTAATGCCCCAAGAAAAATACATGCGTGAAAGTACAATTTATTGGTTCCCCATGGTTCCCCATATTTTTGCCATAACTTGACCATGGTTGAAAGTAAAATACCTAAAAATCACCAAGGGACTGGTCGTACAACAGCCTGGACTCTTCAATGTCACTGGCTTGGAAGGTCACTTGTAAGCAACAGCATCCCATGCCAAAGGCCATACAGTCCATGTGGATTTGTGGGTCCTCACCAGGCCACTTGCAGCACCCCCGACCGTCACAGAAGTGCTCAAGGATCATTCACACTGTACACATGGGCTTGTATGTGACTATATTATGTATTATTTTTCTTGTTGTTATTATTATTATTATCATTATTATTATTAATTGTTATTATAGCACACTTATTCATATATTCTATGATATATCTAGCACACATACACACACATAAAGTCACAGGTTGTCGTTCGAAATCTTGTTCCATCCCCTCCCCGTCCTTTGAACTTTTGAACTCTGGTGTCTTTACATCCTCATAGAGGGGAACACGAATGTCCACCTTCCCACCCCGGCGGCGTCGAATGTTGCCAGTGAGCGTGGCGAATCTGGGGTGCGGATTGATGCCTCAGTGGCCAGTAGATGGCCATATAGAATGAAGATCGGGAGAACACAGACAAAACGAATGGACTGGAAGTGCAGCAAAACCATCTCTGGGTGAGACTCAACATTGCTTAAAGCCTATGTTTGATCCAAACAGGACCCGCCCAGTACCACTTTCCGGAAAAAACTAAAGAAAACTCCACACATTCCGCATAAGCATGCAAAGCATGCATTTTTTACATGCATATAAGCTACATGTATCTGGCACGAAGTCAGACTCTGAAGCCTCACCTCCTGGTGGTGCAGAGGGCGAGACGAAATCGCCTACGCCCATGAGTGGAAACGACACCAAGGTGGGCGCTACTTCATCTGCCAGCAGCGCCGACAGCAGGCGGCCCCTGCGCAAACGCATGTTCTGCTCCACACCTCAGATGTGTTTGGTCCTGTTTGGTATGAACATCATGACATCTATGAAATGATGGGAAGGTGTGAGAAAATTTGGGAACTTAACGGCTGGCTGGTAACACGATACGTTCCGGCAAGATGCCATCAAATCGTCTCAGATCTGGAATTAACTCGACCCCTATCATCCCCTATCCCATCTTATTATGCTAGTTGGTTGATAGGTTTTCCTAATGTTTTCCTACTATGGGTTATCATGATCCCCAATAAAGTCGCCAGTATACGCTCCAATTTTAATCAACCAGGGTATGTCGAATGGCTCACCTTGATTTCACCAAGTCACTGGCCAGGCTCATGGTATAACCACCATAGGGCAGATCCGGTGTCCCTTCCAACATCCAGCTGCCATACTCCTGGTGCCAGGTGCAGCCCCGGAAGGCATGGATCACCTGCTCCGATTGCCTCAGGGATTCCATGACCTCTGGACCCCTTAGGCTGAGCTTCACCGTCTTCTGCCGCTCATCCAGCTTCAGCAAGGAATACTCGATCTCATCCTGGCAGGACGCTAAAGGATGCTGAAGGATCGGGGATGGAGCTGAGAGTTTGGAGATTTCGGACCTTTTTGGGCACCAAGAGTCTGATGAAATCCTGAAACTCACGGCTTTCTTAGAACACTCCTTGGCCGCACAAAACAACAAAGAAAAATTCTCAGTGGCACAGCCCAGCATCCCCATAGAAAAGGCGATCGTTTTCCAAGTGCCTCAACCTTCTGTAAGTGGCGATGAACTGGTGGATACCATGCAGCCGGACATAGTTGCAGTGTTCCAAGGAATCCTCCCAGTGCAGGGGAGTTCCAATTTTCAGAAGCCCCATGGCGCCCTCGCTCTCGGCTGGACAAAAGATGCTGCGGATGCAAGGCTCCGGAATCAGCCATCTAACTGACCATTTTGGTGCGTTCAGTGGCGCCCTGGGCAAATACAGGTACGGGTCGAAGGTTATACAATCAGCTTGTATCAATAAGTAGGGCATTGGCTCGGGGTTATCCCCGGGACTCCGGGACCGCTTGAGGAATGCCGCTATCTAAACTTTGGGATACATCTCCCAAAAGAAGCACAGCCAAAAACAGGATTTCAGTGAGCCCCAAGCCTTCTTCCAAAAGGCTTGAAAGGATTGCCTGCACGGGGACACTGTATGTCGGATGCGGTTTCCATCAAAAACACAGCTGCAAAACAAGTCAGGTGGGCTGAACACATTGTTGGCCATTGCATGCATGCGATCAAAGCACAAACAACGGCCACCAAGATTCCATCCTTGTCAGCTGGCAGCTTGATGTGGGCCCGTCCGAACACTTGAGTCACTTGAGCAGCATATGGCTTCAGCGCGTCCTTGCTTGCAAGAGAATTTCCTGAGGAGCAAGCGCACGACTCATGCCATGCATAGGGGGCATAACGGGCAACAAGTCTGCAAGCAGCTGCAAGTGTAATTACATGTTCCATCATGTTCCTTAGGTTCCTCAGGTCTTGTTCTCCAGCCCACCTCCGAAGAGTGAAAAGGCCAGTTCAACATCCATAAACCCACAGGCTGGCAGCGACTGGCAACCAAAACATGTCTGCCAGACCAGTTCAATGGTACCCTTCCCTGCAACGAGCAGTGGTAAGGAACGGCCTCTTTGTTCTCTGTCACCAATAGCAGGATGCAGAATGGATTCACCGGCTCATAACTCACAAATTCCGACGTCCTCAAGAACCAAATGAACAATCATTCCCCTCACACTCATGATTCACATGATGTTCTAGTATTCTAGTATTTCAATGTATTTCATATATAGCTATGTCCAACTATGTCCAAACATCCACTTGTTTCTCATCCTTTTCCCTTGAAAGGACTTAAAAATTGGACCGTCAACGGTTGCACCCGTTGCACCTTTCCCTTTGCTGCGATCGGGTGCCGGAGCAGGCGCCACTCCTCCAACGAGCTGCCCGGAGATCTTCACATGTTATGACTGGGAAAGAGGTGGAAAAAGGACATGGGACCATGGGATAGATGTTAGTCTAGTTTAGTATTAACCATCCAATTATTGGGGTACCTAATTTTGACCCATACCCATATGGATAGATGGGAATCAACAAATATGGAATCAACAGACTGAGTGACTGGCTTTTTCATCGACCTTCCCAGTGATTCTGATTTGACTCATGGGGGCACCAATATGGAACTGCTATGGGTAACTTTTTGCATGAAACCACGTTTGACCTGCTCCACACCATCATATTCCCGTCACCCCGCTTCATCTGGGTTTGTATGAGCATCAAGGATCGCATGAAAACTTCCCGTTACAGAGACAGAGAGGGAGGGAGACAGGGAGGGAGAGAGAGAGGGAGAGAGAGAGACTACAAAAATTCGATATCCATACATTCCGTCGATTTCCGTTCTGCAAACCGGGGTGTCCCCCCATTTTTGGAGAAACCCATCTGATCCAGGATCCGCTCCTCGTTGAAAGACCGGTGCCAGTTGCGGCTGCGCTGCCAGCTGTGCGGCCAGCGGCGCCTGCGGCTCTGCCTGCGATTTGGGCCTCAAACATGGCGACCCCGGGGCAGCAATGGAAAATCATGGGAGGGCCAACAATTAATTGCGTTTTTTTTTTTAATCCCAATATGGAAAGTATTATCCAACAATTTGGAATATCATGGGGTTATAATTGTTGGATTATATATATATATTGAGGATAATGGGATACTTGAATTGTTGGATCATATTTTCCATATTGGAATGTCATATGTCCCATGGGGATACTGGGGATGAGATCACCCTGGATCACCATGACTATGGGGATAACCTATGGGATAACCAACAATTCTTTTGGGATTTAATGCCTATCCTATGGTGATAATGATTTATGTTAATATACAGTAGCTACATTTCATTGGTGATAATTGGGGATGAAAGTCCAATCCATTGTTGCTCATAAGTTGTGGATGATTTATTTTAAAAAACTACTGTATTTATGCCCGTGCTTTGTCATTGAAACATATTAAAACTCCACTCAATCCCATGGTTGAATATCATGCGGATAGACGATAGGAAATTCATGGCCATATACAGCCAATATGATCCAATATGTTTTTTTTGGTCATCTTAGCACTTGTCAATGGACCAAAGGGATCTCTTGTAGCACTTGGAACCTTGCCCATGTCTGGGGGGTGATGGTCCCAGTTCTAGTATCATGATGAATCACATTGAATCACCATCGATTCATCGATGGATGAATACGGCTGAGCAAGGGCTGTATCAAAAAATTGGCCAACTAGCAGCTAGCAGCGGGAGTTCCGCACCATAGCCAAATGGAAAAGCATTTCACAGTATGAGCCAGTTGCACCTTGCTGGGAAAGTGATGGAAAACTCTATCCATGAACCAGCCTAGCCTGGGCTGAAGTCCCAAGTGTCCGCCGACAACACCGCCCTCCTGACGTGCGTTTTTGGGGTGGTCTTTGGGCACCTTGCATTTCATAAAAACAGTTGGCATATTCCTCCACATGTTCAGCAGCTCAATAAGAAGAAACAAATATGTGCAATATAATGTATATATATATAACTCTATATATATATATATCTGTGTGTGTGTGTTAAGATATGTCTTACATCTTAAACTCTAAACCCAGGGAGGATGTTGATGGATGTTGTCGGCAACCCGTGGTTTTTTCCCTGTGGTGCCTTCGGGTGGTAGCCGCGTGCAACAGTGGCAATGACGTAGTTCGACCTGTCGATAAGTCGCTGGCCACCTTTGATGGCCAGGAAGCTTTCCCTTCAAATTAGATGGAAACTGGAAACTGGAGAAAAACTGAAACCAGCCAGATTTGTGCATCGCAAAGAATGGCATTGATTTGATCACAGCCCGAGGGCCAGTTGCATCGTGGTCAGTGGCGCTTTTTCAAACCACCTGCCAGCTTTCCTGGGCATCTCAACAGGTCTCGAATGACCCCCTTCACCTTCTTTTCGGCCACCTGCGCTCGCCCGGGTTCCCACACGTCACCCCGAAGCTTCCCAACACGTCACAACAACGAAACAAAGCCAATCTTGACACACCTCCAAACAGGCAGGTGTTCCGACAAAGATAATTTTGCCCATGGCTGCATCTTGCAGTATGCCCCCAGTGACCAACCGTACAGTCTTTCTCCAGAGTCCCAGGTCATCAGATCAACACGGACCTCAAAACGGGTAACAAACACTTGGACTGTAAATGGCCAACCAGCCATCTGAACCAAGATTTATGATGGGCAACATCCATTCCATCATGATGGTAACATCCATTCATGAAGGTGATAATAAGGAAAACCACCATGAAATTGCACATCTGACCCTCCAACATCTCCAAAGTGCGGTCAGGCTGGTGGCCATTTACAAGCCCAGGCTGCTATAACAAGAGTCGCAACGGCACCGCACTGCAGCTTCGGCCACAAAGATTTCAACAGGCGTTGAAAGCATCCCCAAAGAAGTACTGAAAATGGGAGTTTTCATCATGGGCCATAGAGTCATAATGATCCCCGACAAACCAGGTATAACATGGTATAATGTATATATGTGTGTGTATTTATATATATATATGGATTTTGGTCATTGCTCACTTGATGTATCTTCATGCGTCACATCTCTGGAAGCTAAATCCCATCCACATCCTCTCTCAGAACTGCGTAGCGTTCTTCCACCTCTCCTTCCACGGGAATCTCGCAAGCACTCGCCTTTCTACCCATGTTGATGCACATCAACAGCACAGGGCCCAGGGTTAGTAGTGACAAGCCGCTGGCTTTCATCAGCAGCAGGGTTGGAAGATGTGGGAGGCTTTCCACTTTTCCCACAAAGGCGGTACCACGTCCATCAAAGCAGCAGCCGAAGGGCTCGTGAAGCTGAGGCTGTAATTTTCCACAGCTATCTTTCAGGTATTCCCACACGAGACCCTGCAGGGTTGGAGTCTGAAAACTCAGAAGTAGGCTCAAAACCAAGTCGAAAAATGCAGTGATTTCACCATCCTCATGATATGTCATGATAATTTATATGTGTTTCCCATAACTTTCAACCAGTTTTTATTGTGGGTCACTGGAAACCGAGCAACCGCAACCTGCCAGTAGGTGAAGTGAAGGGTCGCCTCCCCAGTCATCTCGGAGTCATGGCTGCTGGCATGGAGCTGCACTGAGCAGGGCACATCGGTCCAGGAGGGGCCTGTGACTGGAAAGCTCCAACCGAATTTCCAGCCGGGACTGTAAGCCTCCGTGGATGGGATGGCTGGGATGGCTGGGATGGCTGGGATGGCTGGGGAATCTTGGGAGTCACTCATCTCTTCCTCCATTTCTTACAAAAAAAAACGTGTTCGGAAAAAATGCATTTCTTTTGTCAATTGTGATGTTCTTTCAGTTGCTCTTGAGGTAGCCATTGTAGAAAAGAGAGAGAGAGAGAGGGAGATATATTATATATATGCCCTTTAAACTTCAACTGAGTATCATCTGGACTCCTTGAGATGTTTTCGGGTTGGCGGGGGTGATGCTGCGGTTTCCTTTCTTTCGGTGTCCTGTCTTGGCAAACGACGTCAAGGATACACGGAATTTCTTGCCTTACCCACACGCTCCCAAGCGTGAGTTGTGAACATACAAAGATACAAGGATACGAGGGTTGACCCTTCCGACATCCTTCGACAATGTTTTATATAGAGGTTTGCAGAAGAATACCCACTGGCAATTACTGGCTTCTAAACATCAGGTTTCGTCTGCGCGCCCCTTTCAAATCAGCAAAAGTCATCAGAGTTGAATTGAAGGAAAATCGATTGCCCATGAATCCTCATGTTTGATCATGTTGCTTGTTTAGTGCTCCCACCCACTCGATCTGAATACTGCCGTGTGCTCCTTCATAAGATCTATCAAGGGTAGGTGGGTACTGACCCTTGGCACCATAGAACAAAACCCTCCATCCAAAACACCCGGCTAGTAGCAAATTTACCCCTACTTAACTTATATTTATACGTATATATATACTATATATAATTATATATATATCTGTATTTATACCGTCTATACCCCGTGATTTGAGATCCGCCTTTGGATTCTTCAGCTCGCAGGAGCCATCTTCCAATCGACCCCAGAGTTGAGTCGCTGCAACGTAGCGGTACCAGAAAAAGATGTTTAATGCCAAAAGCGATACCCCGAGGCAGCTGATGATGCCCAGACCCAACTTGGAGAACTTTCCCATGGCCGGTTTTTGACAAGGTAGTGGATGTGTTCAACAATTTGGACAATTGGGCCCTGTTGGGTGTCGCACACTGTGTCTGAGAATTGGATCACTCCATGTGGGATTGTGTTGTGTAAGTCTGCTCATCATGACTGTCATAATTGCCATCAGCTTACACATTATTTCAAACGTTGAAAGAACTGTTTGAGGCCTTGTCGGCCTTGTCAAGCCCTGTGGCCTTGTTCATTTTGGGCCCCGGACTGGATGTGCCATGCCAATGGCTAGGAATCAAAGACAACTCCCTTCCTATCCTTCTCACAAGAACCAAGGAACACCCAAAGTTTGATGCATCACATGATGAACAAGTTGCAAAGTTGCAACACGTCCTGGCCACGCCAGGGCCCCTTTAATCTCCATCCAGCTGCGCCGGCGCACCTGTTCCAACAACTGCGACGCGTGCTGCGTTGGAAGCTTCAGAAGTGCCTGCCATTGTTCGCCGCTGGGATTTGTATGATTTGTGATCCTCCAAACACCAAGACAAGGAACGGAAGGAAGGGATCTAAGTCCGAGGACCCTTGACATACCTCAATGTCAGAACATGTGGAAATCCCTGAAACCACACAAGTCCCGGCTGCGCACCACGAACTTCAAGCGACAGTGCCCCACTACAAGCCCAAAAAAAAATGTGAAAACGTTTCAATCAGCATCAACGTGTTTTTCCAGATTGCATTTTACCCTGACGGAGCCTGGATCGCATCATCTGTGAGGTTCACTCCAGCCTGGCCAATTCTTGCCAAGATAAAGGCATCGTGGAGCATCCGCACCCAAGTCACGGAATCTCAAGGCAGCAAGTTTTGCCGGCGGCAACTGCCGAGCACCGTCCTTTGTCTTCCCAGGGTTGCAATATCCTAAAGCATCACAAGGCACAGTAAACACCCAGCACCTCTTCAGCCCGCACCATTCCGATGGTGGAACTTAATCTGGCCACAGCCATGTTCATATCCTCAGCGTGCCACTTCCATACGATGCCATGGGTCATGCGGTCATGTGGGCGGCCATTGAGGCACTGACGACGCCTCCGGAGGAACTGGGGGGTCGTGGTGTCACTTGCAGGGCTGCGGCTGGGACCTCCATGTCGATCTTGAAGCTTGAAAATTTCACACAAGATCCTGGATATGCAGCCTCTGCATTTCCACATGGTCTTCAGCCCAAAAAAAATGCACCATCTTTTGCATAAAATAGTCCCATGGCCTGGTGCACCGCGGGTTCTGTCTGTTGCGCTTGGCAAAAGGCTTGAGCACCACCATCAGCCTCAGGCCCAGGCCCAACATGCCCAACCCATGGGACTTTTCCATTCTGTTTCCGTCAAACCACGTGGATCCAAAAAATAATGGTTGGATATGGTGGTTCAACATTGATAGGACATGATAGGACACATTCATGAGGCAGTCTCTTCAACACTTTGTCCGCAGTCAAAGTTGAAACCACCTGCTTCAAACGAAAACAAGACTCTCTACCTTGGCCACGCATGGAAAAGATGGCGATTAACGATCCAATATATTTGCGGGTGACCAAACCGGACTATACCCATGCCACGGTGAGAAATGTTTGGAAACAGGTTGCTACATGCCTCCATTGTTGCAAAACATCAGTTCCATGTTGGATCCCACTTTCTCCTTGATCCGCACAGGAGGCAAAAAAATATCAAAAAATGTTACATGATGCCATCATGATGCTACAGATTTTCATGACCCAAGTTGGGCAAGGTCTTAAATCACTAATTCCACAGTTTCTCGGAACGAAGCCTCCGGCACGTAGCCTCGCACCACAGTAGCGCAAACCTGATTTGTCCACCCGTTTCAATTAATGAAAAAAGGCGAGCACTGAAACCAAACCGATGCCGCAATGCTGGTGATGAGTCGGAAAATCTGAAGAAATCATTGTCTCAGCAAACGAAAACATGAAGGAATTAACGAGTGCGGCACATAGCTCGAAGGATTCTTGATGTGCCCTGATTCGACCTTGTTCTTCACGCTACTGGCCAACCTTGGTTCCAATATGTTCCAATGTAGTCCATCGAAAAGGACATTAGGAACATCACAATGCTCTAATTCCTTACACCTTACACAGGTTCCCGCCATTTCCCGCAATCCAAGCCAGCAGGCAGTGGTTGCTTCAAAGTCGCCGCTCAAACGAAAAATTCGCCAAACCAAACAATCACATCCAAGCAACTCCAACGCATGCTCAAGACTCAATGTTCTCCTGGGCACGGTTCCAGCAAAGACATTCCACGCACACAACTGCCTGTGGTGACTCCCATGTGATAATTGAGCCCTTTGCATGGCAGCAATTGCGTTTGAATCCAACCGCAAACCTCAGCACACCATGACAGTCATAGAATCTGGTCCAAAATCTTGCGAGCTGAGTCCGATGCCAATCTGCTGCAGCCCTTCCTGCCAAGCAACGGCAACCAAATCGATCCAAATCATCAAGTTTCACTTCGACTCAGTGCTCCACTATGTTTAAATTTACACTGCGATTGCAAACAGACTGGTGTAATTTGTTCAAACACCGTTCTCCAATCGGACAGCGTATGATGGATAATGAACACAGTTGAAAGAGTAAAGACCGACCCACGACACACATGACCGCTGGAGGAAAAGAAAACTCCGCCTTCGCGTAGTGCCAACAATTTTGTACACACCACGAAACGATAGCAAAAATTATATAAAGAGTCCATCAGGTGAGTTGGCATATATATATATATACGGAAAAGGACGCTGTCAGGTCCCCATTTTTCCACGTTTCTGGGAATGCAGTGTTTCTGCTACATCATGTTCGATCATTTATGTTCATATACCTGTGATGGTATTGCTAGAGATCCACACAGATT
>Ga0126342_10011025_pt1 | contig 16153 bp, 13 predicted proteins | sample Cyp1metagenome_FD_92528 | JGI IMG/M metagenome (GOLD analysis project Ga0126342, IMG submission 92528) | Coral microbial communities from Lord Howe Island, Old Settlement Bay, Australia - Cyphastrea 1 metagenome | ecosystem: Host-associated > Invertebrates > Cnidaria > Coral ... | reverse complement strand
TTGTTCTTCTTGTTCTTCTTGTTCTTCTTGTTCTTCTTGTTCTTCTTGTTCTTCTTGTTCTTCTTGTTCTTCTTGTTCTTCTTGTTCTTCTTGTTCTTCTTGTTCTTCTTGTTCTTCTTGTTGCTCTTGTTGTTCTTGTTGTTCTTATTGTTCTTGTTGTTCGTGTTGTTCTTGTTGTTCTTGTTGTTGATGATGTGGAGCCTGACACACTCTTACATAGTCCATGGTGGTTCAGGCATGGCTTGTCACAGAAGCTAATCTATTGATTTGCCTTTTTATTACGATGCTTCCTTCCGAGCTTTGCCAAGAGACGTATCAGGTTCGCGGCGTTGGAACATCACAGCCAAACAGACAATTTTCTTTCACATGCAAAAGCATGCACTTGTTAGATGCATTGCATGATGTGCCTACAATTATCGCAATCCCTTCCCCCACATTAAAGACATTTAAAGACTCCCTTTTCAAAACTTGTTCAGGCAAACCATGGTCAAAAGTAGGGAATAACTATACACATGTATAATTACACCAGTTTGGGATCATGTAGGGGATGGGATCAATATGGAGTAATGTTGGTAAAGCAATAGTACCCTCTAGCAAACTAGCATAGCTATGGAAAATCGCAATCTTTAATAGGTAAACCAACTAGAATGGGCCATGTTCAATAGCTATGTTAAGCTACCAGAGGGTAAGCCAGCCACAATTTTACCATAAATGGCTGGTTTTTAGCAGGATCAGCTCCCAGGTCTTTACACCCTCTCCGGCCATGGTGCCGAGCTCAAGAACAAGCAGATCCAGGACAGCCTGGGTCAGATCCAGGACAGTTAGGTATCAAAAGGTTGAACCATGATTAATCTATGCGTATTCTTGATGTTATCGAAGGAATTTTACATGCTTCAAAAATTTTCAGTGCCACTGGAATCGGGACATGACCGGGAACTGCCAAGCATCTGTGGTTTTCATCTCACCTAACCATTATGACTTACAACAGTCCCCGGAATCAATGTCACAAGTAAAGGAGTTCAATCACAACAACAAAAATATGTAAAAGCTGATGCATCTCCCCTAAAGAAAGCAAAAAAAACAAAACTATTGCACACAAAAGCACACTATGTTTTTCCCCATGTGATTTCCCCCTGGCTACACCATCAGCATCCTTGGAGGAGGGGCATCGCGGCTACATCTCAGTGGCACGCTTTGACTTCACGGATCGTTTGTGTGTGACTGCCAGCATGGATGGCACCTGCAAGTGGCCTGGCGAAGGGGCGGGACTTGGGCGGGACTCCCTGCTGCAACTTAGCTCACGAAGAATCATTTCCGGGTACGTTGGTATGGCACATAGATACATAGACATATATGAGTAACCGACAATTAGCGGAAGACTAAAGTAGTGGGGGGTGGACATGGGATGTTCAAATGTGTGCAAAAACATTCACAACCGATAGGGGGCCACCCACTTACCGATACTCTATTTTTGGTTGTACAACCTGCACAACCGATAGGGGACCACCTACTTTGGCCATGTCCATTGTGGGTAGTAAGTAATTTTGTCCGCCACTCATATAATGACTTATGTTTTGTGTATACATATATATATATATATATGTATGTATGTGGATATGTGTGTGTGAGTGTGTGTGTGTGTTTATTTTAAAACCTAGTTCGATTACACAATGTTATGAAGCAAGACGCATAACATGCGGGGGCACCACTTCAAGTAGGACGCGGGATGGTCCAGGGATGAGGCTGTTAGGTGCTTTACACTTTTCAGGTGGCTTGAAACCACCGGGCACCAGGTCATCATAGGCTGAACCTGGGGATTTTCCATAGCAAACTGTTAGATACTGGGTAACATGACTGGTAATAGTATCTATAGAAACTGGAATGTGTTAGTAATACTGGTAGTAACAGTAACTGATTGGTGGTTTCATACATTTTTAGTTTTTCCATATATTGGGAATAGTCATCCCAACTGACTAATGCTTTTCAAGATGGTTAAAACCACCAACCAGCTATTACCCAGATTTGTTTTCATCAAATCCCAGAGTCTATTTCGAGGCGGTGCCTCCTTGCTTTACATGACTAAAGCCGGAGGCTTTGGAGATGCGCCAAGGGCCGGTGCATTGAGACGTTACGCAATCACAACCAACAGCCTGCAGCTCGGCCATGGCGTTCCATGGTGTGATATTGGTATTGTATAATATGGCAAATGTAAATTATATAATATTATATATATATGTGGATAGATTAGATAGATAGGTTAGATTAGATTAGATTAGATTAGACGAGACTAGACTAGACTAGACCAATAGATAGACAGACAGACAGACAGAGACAGACAGAGACAGACAGACAGACAGACAGACAGACAACTCCAGTTATCGGGATATGATGTGTGATGATTTGCCTGTTGAAATAGGGACTGTCCATATGCTATGTCGGTTTACCGGAGGGTGTGTATATGATATAGCAACTATTAGTGTGATTACATATCGTATAACCATAGACCATGGTAGCTCAGTTTGTTGATTGATCCCTAGTTATTTCAAAAACCCTGGTGAAACAAGGATTATTTTTCCAGACACCAACTGAGCTGCCATAGTCCATGGTTCTAAGATATATAATCCCACTAGCCAGAAGTAGTTGTATATCTACTATGTGGTTTGGAACATGTGGATTATTTTCCCATCATATTGAGAAAAATGATCCCAATTGACGAACTCAATTTTTCAGAGGTGTAGGCTCAGCCACCAACCAGGTATCATTTACAGTATCTACCTGTCTATGCATCAATCGAAAGTTGTATCTATATCTATACCTATATCTACGTATATTTATATCTATATCTACCATACTTATATTCACCCCATTTGGTGCCAGCCTAGCCTACCTAACCACCTTGGCAAACTAAGTTCTAACTAGCGTATGGTTGTAAGAAATAAATACGCCTTGCAACTCACCAATACTAGTCATAACAAATCATAACAACCATGAAGCTACTCATTGGTCTCCGGCCTTGATAACCCTATTAACTCTAGTTCTATATGTAGATATATAATATATATATATATTATTTCATCATATGATTTCATATCAGTATTACCTCACCCCCCTAATATTAAACTGTTCCCAAAAAACCATGGGTTAGTTTAGTAGGGAATTTCCACCTCATTGAGACCATTTAAGTGGTGATGTTTCATAAGGGGGGTGGGATTATACTATATATTGTACTTGTTTTCTATCATTTATCATATCAGTAAGAAGGTAAGTTGTATCATACCATATCATATCATGTCATATCATACCATATCATACCGTATACCATATACTGTAATTTTCATATCATATCAAATCAATATCATTGCATGTTTCACTATATATAGTCACATCATTTCGTACTATATAGTCATTTCATTTCATTTCATGTGAAATCATATTTTATCAATATCAAAATGAATATCATATCATAACATATCATAACATATCATATCATATCATAGCATATCATAACATATCATATTATCATATTGTACTATACTAGTCATATCTAGTTCTTCACCCCAGTGGCACGTTCCCGGCTCCAGGTCCTGGACGCGTGTTTCAATCAGACGGGCAGCCGCCTCGCCTCGGCCTCCAGCGACTGCACCTGCGTGGTCTATGCCTTGGCCGCGGCAGGACCGGAGGAGAGCCATAGCGTTCAACGGCAGGTGCGGCTAGGGCAGGGGTTATAGGGGATGGGTAGGGTTATTTTCCCATTTTCCCAATGGTTCTGGGTGGGTGAATGAATTGGGAAATGGCGATGGGAAAATGGGAGGGTTGATAGTGTCGAAATGGTGGCGAATGCTCGGTAGAATGAATTGTGCGAAATGAAATGACATAGATGCAGGACCAAGCGCCGAAGCGCCAGACATGTGGGATACTTGGGGTACTCTTGGCTATGCTACACTGATCTAAACTCCACCAATTTCAGGGTTCACAAATAGATTTGTCAGAAAATAAGGTACCCCAAATGGTTTATCGCGTTCGCTATTTGATAGCCAGAAATGGTTGGTATACTTCATTTTCAGACGCGCCCACATGCCTAAAATCATCTAAAACTGCGTTCAACATGAATGCTATGTTGATCTCCCGGAGACGGCCGTGGAGAGAGGGAAAGTACATGAAAGATCATGAAAGTACCATGCATGATCCCGTGTCAAGTTTCCGTCTCTTTTCTGCACTCTGAAAATATATGAAAATATCACTCCATTCCATTTTCCAATGTCAAAAAAAACCTCATTCTCCATTGATTCTCAGTTCCCCTTTTAAGCGGCCATTTGGGGGTGTGCCCCATTTTCAGACAAGGTGCCCCCAAAATGGTGAAGATTCGCCTCATTGGCGCTGGTTTAAGCTTCGCCAGAAAGCCATGTCCAGTGGAGGTTGAATCCTCATGATCTCTGGCCGTCAGGCCATGTCCACGGTGCTCTGCAGATTGGTGGGACATGAGAAGGAAATCTCCAGAGTCCAGTAGCTTGCCTGGCGATGGGACGTCGAAGCTGTGACGACATGGCAAACACCGAATAGATATGGAACATAGTGAAATACCATGTAAAATTCTATTTTGTTCGTTTTTTTTGAAGGCCATATGATATGGAAGGAGGCATGAACACCCATGAGCACCAGCAAAATTTGATGGGGGGCTTCAAAGATGGGAATAGAACATGATAGAAGGAGTTCACGCAGAACAAGGAATCAAAGAACATATGGATTTAGGGAATGCTTATCCAGTGAAGAGGGATTGAAATGACAGTCATGCGGAATCCCAGTATTGGAAGCATGTCTCTTGTCAGGCAAGACTCAAGCTATCAAAATGATGCAGCAATGGCAATGTAAGCATATAATGACCCTTATAGATACCCAAGCCCATCAAACAGGAACAGGAAACTTGGGACATCACTGATCATTTCCTCCAATTCGGGTTAGCAAAATGAAGGGAGGAAGATCGTCCAAGAACTGCTAAACGGCTGCCTGTTGGCACATTCGGTGGTGCACCTGATAGTCATTGTCTTGAATAGTTAGTAGTGGTTTCCAAGCTGCCAGTTGGTCCAAGATAATTCGATTTTGCTTCTTCAATCATCACCACCCGTGCGAGAAGAAACATTCAAACCATTCACCAAAGACTCGCTTCTCTCCAGCAAACTAACAATAGCCATGGAAATTCACCACGGTTAATAGGTAAATCAACTATAAATGGGCCATGGCTTCCAGTCCGCAAAGGTAAACTAACATAGCCACATAGCTATTGAACATGGCCACTTATAGTTGATTTACCCCTTCAAAATGGTGATTTTCCATACTAGTTATATGTCATATAGTTGACCAGAGGCTACCAGATGTAGCTTTTATTTTCACCGAGGTTTAGCCCCAACGGGCAAAAGATCCTCACCGCCTCAGCGGATAAGACGTGCCGTCTGTGGGGCATGACAGGCCCAGTTTTTTGTCGGCTTCCATGGAGGTACCCCAAGCGAGCATTGGATTGTTTCATGGAAAAATCCCCATCTATAAATGGATGATGACTGGGGGTACCCCCATTTTGGGAAACCTCATGAAACCTCCATATCTATAGTCTATCACCTGCAATATCACTTGGGAAGTTGCCATGGGACACAGCTACGACCCCCTGCAATGGAAGATGCAAGCTCAAGAATCTCAAGAATCATAAGGATGGCAGCGTTGGAAAAGGAATATATGATCTTCCGACCGCATTTTTGCAGATTTTCCATGTCCTCAAAACCAGAAAAAATCCCCGGCCACGGCGACGGATAACCTTGACAGGCACCTGTTTGCAGGTTTTTTCAGGACAGTGATGAGAGCCTCGGACGTGCTGGGGGGGTCTGAAAATGGTGTCCCGTTTCACAAAAATAGGTAAAACAGTTCATCAATAAAATTGGTGATGTTCCATGACTACTAGCAGCTATCTTAAATACCAGAGCACACCCAAAAACGATTGGTTTCTCCGTTGGAAACAGTTAATTAAACATGATCGGTTAGCTCTTGGGCTGACTATTGTAAGAAAGCCTCTTATGTTGGCGCCCCAATCGAACCACTGCACACCCAAGACCTGTCATATTTCCAGAAGTGCGGAAGGCGCTTCAAGAGTAACTAACGTCTTGTTTTTTTCCGAATTGATATACTGGGTATTCAAACTTGAGCATCTACCCAAAAATCTCTTTGACCCCGTTCTCTGGTGACTTGAGTTGCTGGTCACTTGCCGTAGATTTTTTGGGCACTTGCCGTGCATAAGGATTCTGCACTGCACCTTCAACTACGATGGTGATTGTGCCTAGGCTCAAGGCTCGTCATCCAGATCTTCCAGGTGATGGTAGGATGGAATGCCATCATGCAATGGGTTGATGAGATTTATTTTTCAACAGGATTTGAAAAAAAACCTGGCTTCTAATAGACTTTCCCCTTGAACCAACTTAATGAGAACATCAGCATTTTCATGTTGGCCCATTTTTTTTTCGGCGCCCTGGGCGCCGTGAGGTATTCTCCTGGCTTCCAAAGACAATACCTGCAGCATTTGGAAAGATGTGAATCTCGCATTGGAAGAGCAATAGTGTTTCGAGATGTGGGGATGGGTCAAAACCAATAGTACCCCTGTAGTTCACATCAAAATAGCTGGGATTTATGGATGTGAATAACCCACTAAAAATGGTATTTTCATAGGTATTGATCCATAGCCATGTTTCGAGTCCCTGATGTGGCTGCAGTTGGGGTACCACGAAAAATCACCATATGGGGATGGGTCGAAACCTAGTATTGCGATATTTGGAGGAATAAACATCCATTGATCAGCTATTGGGAAAATAGAATATATGGTAGATAGGATATAATCAACTAGATTTATAGTATATGATATACCTTATAAATCTAGATGATTACATCCTATATACCATAAATATTATACCCTATATGGTATTAGATGTTATGGGGAGCACCAGGGTTTTGACTCATAGCCATATATCACCGTGATTTGAGTACCTCCGGGTTCCGCGTGGAAGAGCCATGCCGGAGCGTTGTGAAAAATTGGTGGAGAAGGGAAGGACGTGAAACACGAGAAACAGCAATAATGTGGTAAGGGGATGGTTAGGATTTAGGGAATCATCCCACTATAGTCTTAGTTCAGGTTAGTCCCCCCCTACCCAGATATAAATATAATGTGGTTAAACCAATGCCATTTTTACCACCCATGACTGGCAATGGTAACCATACCACCTATAAAAATGGTGATGACTGGGGGATGGTTTATCATTGTGGAAAAAACACATTGCAGACACGGTGAATATCAACAAGTTCTATGGCATCCTCAAAATAAGATACTGTAGAGCATGCTGATGGGCTTATAGCAGTGGATAGAACAAGTACAGAACAACTACCTTGGAAGAAGGACCAAACACTTTTTCGGTTTAAATGCCCCTTTGCAACTCCTCAATTTGTATATTCTTTAGTTATTGTATATGTATATATATAAATATTCTCATAAAAAACTGCCCAATATCTTACGTTAATCTTATCTCAACCTCTGTCAGCAGGATTGGCCAGCAATTTGCACGTCACCAACCGGGCATTGAATTTTCTGTAGCACGAGGGTTAGTCCGAAGTAGGAACGTACGTATCATTTTCTACGGGTTAGTGGTCTCATGTTGTTGATGTGAAAACTCCCATTTAGAGGGGTGTTTTTTGACGTGCTACTAATGATACTAATATGTTATTTTAATGGTGGTTGAAAAGTTGAAACCACCGTCACCATCTAGATCTATATGTGCGGTTGATGGACTGAAGCAAATCGAGCCGAACTGACTATAGAATATAGATATGTTTGATGTGTCAACACCAAACTGCTTCTATCTTCTGAAAGGAGGTACACCTCAGCCCCACCCACCCCCACATCTCAAAGCCCTGGGAGGCGCAACACATGAGTCCGGAGGCTAAGGGAGATCAAATTCTGTTGTTTATACAGCAAAATCATTTGATTGTTGTAGGTCTCAAACATCTTAAAGCGTTCCATCCATGGAAGATGGTCTTGGAGGTCTCTGCAAATGTGTCAGCGTTTTTCGTGTTTTTCATGGACGGAGAGGGTGCACGTTTGGTAAGGCCAGCTGCTGCGAGAGAACCAGTCGCAGGAATGGCCGCCGCTTGTTGGATCCAATGAGGGCTGCGACAACCAAAACTGGGAGTAAGGGAACCAGTAATGTTTTTATGGCCAGGGAAACTTGGGATCAAACTTGATCAAACCACTAGTTGTTTTTCTTTCTTATCCTGTGGATATACCAAATATAATCACATATGACAAACATTTCTGACATGATACTGCGTGTAAATGTCAAAGAAGGCTGCGTCACCTGAATCATGGTCGTGCTTGGGATTCCTGAAATATGATCGGACGTCGGGAAAACATGGGATGTTCCACCAATCATAATGTTGATGTTAACCTAATAATAATGGTATATATAACCAAACATACTAGGGATCTTTATTGATGTTTTTAATGGTGAAACAACTTGGAGATGGGACATATCTATACCGTGGGAAGGGGTGAACATATCCTCATCGCTGCACTGGGCGACTCTCATAGATACTGCCACCCTGTTGGTTTAATCATACTGTACACATTCAAGTAAGATTTGTTCCTATGTTGGATCCGCAAATTCATAGTTTATTCCCCATTTTGTTCCTATGTCATTCCTATGTTATTCCCACCGTTCCTATGTCATTCCTATGTTATTCCCATTCAATAGATGTGAATCACATCATCTCATGCCGAAGCCGAGAAGCCGAGGTCCGGCTTGCGTGGCATCTTCGTGGGCATCTCCTCGATGTTTTATGCTGCCAGGGACAGCTGGTTGGACTGGTGGAGCAAGAGATGGCAAGATGGAAACAACATTTTGCATCATGTTGCCATGATGTTGATGCACATGTACCTAATTTGTAATCATATCTATACATGCATGCATGCATCCATCCATGCATACATACATACATACATGCAGTAGATACATAATATGATATATATATATATTATTATCACAGATATCAAATCAGAGAGAGATATAGATATATTGATACATATACATGCAGATCATGCAGCCACAGGGTCTAGTCACGCTTTTGCAAAAGCCGACTTTGGCAGCCTCCTCTTTTCAGGACGCCGGGATCACGGCAAGGCTCATTCAGAAGAAGGCGGGGCTCGCTAACAACAGAGAGGTTTTTGGGTACATTAGGGTGATGAATAGTGATGAGTATGATCACAGGGATGATCAGGATAGGATGGTCCAATGGTCTTCCAAGTTGTTGATTTTGTTCCACCCAGGATTGCCTGAGCGCCTTCACCACAGCCTTGGAAGCAGAGTTGCGCGATCCCAAAGGCCATGTCAAATCGCGAATCTTCAGGGATTGAAGCAACTCCCAAAGATGACCCCAGTGAGTTTTCCGCCAGTGATGGTGAATAAGCCCTTATTTTCTTTACCACGGAAAAATCGCATGATTTTTCTTTCACAAAGCTGGTAGGTGCCAGGGAAGATCCAAAGAAACTGCAGCTGCATCACCAGAAGGCGGGCTTTTTTGGATGGTCGGAAAATGGATGAAAATGGTCCGTTCATAGATGGTTTTACTGTAAACGGCTTACCTATATATTACCCTCTGGTAAACTAACATAACTATGGAAAACCACCATTTATAATGAATGTTCCCATGAAAAATGGTGATTTTCCATAGCTATGTTAGTTTACCAGAGGGTAAAACTTGAGATTGTCCGCAGCTATGTTGAATCACTAGAGGGCCTTTGAATTGGCAATATAATGAGAATATATACTGGGGTATTCATCTGATAATCCGTGGCTACTGTCGGAAATCATGGGGGCATAGTGTACCCTGGGATACCTAACATAGATGTTGAGAACCCATCATTTGTAGATCATTGTCCTAGGAGTTCCCCATGGTTTTTCCACATCTATGTTAGGTTACGTAGGGCAAATAGAATCGCAGAACTCACCAAATGATCCCAAATGGGGATGTCTATGGGATTCCATATATGTATTTATATATATATATATGATATGGATTGATATGGGGATTATAATATTGGCAATGGGGACCCGTAATTGTCCCATGAATACTAGGTTATATGTCCATTCAAATTCCTATGTTCATTCAAGTTGGTGAAGAGAACCCCATTTCCCAGCGAAAACGTCTGCAGTGAGGTGGCCAACCTTGCGATGGTGTGGGGACCTGGAGACCCGACACGGAAATGTGCAAGGTTTTGGGTGGGGGAATGGCATGGTTAGTAGTCATTGAATGGAAGTATAACGGGGGTAAAACCACATAACTGGAAAAGAAGTGGAGATATGGAGATTATATTGACATTATACCAATTTGTTGTAACTCTTAATGACAAATGACAATCAATTACTATTTGTCATCATTGTATGATGACTATTTTGGTGACTAGTGACTAGGAATGACAAATGATAATTTGTTTTAGTAATTGAGTTGTATATTTAATGGGGTTGTAAGGGGGATATTGGTTTTATAAGCAACAAGATGGTTAATATATGTGGATTCCTTGGCCAATCAAACATGGCAAGCCAAAAAATGCTGTATAAATGTAGGGTACATGAGAAAATCATGGAACTAAATGCAGTATTGTTGATTGCCATGTTCGGAGCATGCATCAAAACATGAACATATATCCATACAATTGTGAAACATGAAGAACTTTTGACATTTTAGATTCAATGGCCAGATTTTAGAATCTATCTAGAAATGTTGTGGATATTCTAAATCGAAGATTGGGAAACACTAACCAATTTAATTTGGCCTTGTCTTATGGTTTCAAATGTGTTCTCCCTTTCATCCCCGTTCAGAAATTTGGATGCCACAGTTTTCTCGACCTTCACAGCCTCGGCTGGGGCCCAGGCTCATTCCTTCATCAGCAGGTTGCTGCATGATGATGCCTGGCTGTACTTCCGAAGATCTTGGCAAATGGGTGCCGCCCAACTGGACCGGGCTGGGAGGGGCTGGGTAGCAGCTAGGTGCGCCAATCCAATCAATCCATGTTCAATCAAGGCTTGAACAAAATTAACATCAAACCACGTTCAAAATGGGTTTCTCTGAAAATGGGGCACCGTTAAAACCATAAACTGGCTTAAACCATCAGTCTTTTGTACTAGACATAAATTGGGGTTAAGTCCCCTTTTTTCAGACAGTGCCAGATTGCTGATTGTATGTATAGTTCTTTAAATCCTAGTAATGTTCCATGGATATGATATACAGGTAAAATAGTCGGTTATGCCCTCCAATTACTGGTAAATCCTGGATAAAATCGGAAAAATGCACCACAACAAAGATTATATAATATTATATAATATATATATATTATATGTGCACATAAGAATGGTTATTCTTGATGTTCCATTCATAGATTTCATTCAGATTCATCCCTTATACTCACATCCCGCTTGAAAAGCCAGGCCAAAGCTCCTTCATTGCCACCTGGTCCTTGGGAGTGTCACTTGACCTCACCGGCCTGACCGTCAGGTTATTCTACGTCGCCATCAAAAGGGGAATGGCTAAAAGATGCTACGGCGCTTTCAAAAACATAGAACATACATGGAAAAACCATGTGGATCCATTTGGTAATTCAATAGTTTATGGAACATGTGATATTGATGGATGATTACTTTCATGTTTACCTGTAAAGAAAAATGAATGACTTTCCATAGTTTTGTTAAATCTCCAGGGGGCATATTAATTGATAGTCTGACCATATGACTATATTTTTGCATTAATCAACATCGGGTTTCTAATTGACTCAATTGTCCAGATATGAAGTTATGTAATGACATTACAGTATCCATATATATAGTGCTAATAGTATGCAGATATGAAGTTATATTATTACTTATCCAGATTCCAAAAATATCCCAATATGACATGATGACGTTCTTTCAGTGTCATGTATCCACATATGTGCTATAAATGCAGGTGCGTATGGTTAGAGACGAGGATCTCCCTTGCAACTAGTTTCATAGATAGTCAATTTTACTATTTTTGGATGTCAATTTACCACTATTCATAGTAAAATTGACTATAGTAAAATGTACATAGTAAAATTACATCTATCTTGGGATTGCATCCAAACATAGTAAAGTAAAATATTACATCCTATTCAAGTAGGATTTCACTTCTCTATCTTGGGGTTGCTATAGACAGTTGCACCTTGGTGCCCGGCAACGCCGCGAGGTTTCTGAACGGCAAACGAAAGGACGGCAACCAGGTGAGACCTGTCGGACCTCATGGGGGATCCCCAATAGCTGGATTAATAATGGAAAATCATATTGCAAGGGATGATTTGGGGATACCCTCATTTTAGGGAACCTCCAAATGGGCAATTGTTCAATATTGTTCATACATATCTATGCAAAGATTACCAGAGGGTATTATGAACGTCATCAGGATGATAATATATGATAATTATCATGATCAAGAATCATATTTCCATATCTTGCTATAGTGTTGTTGTATCATGTGTAAATGGTTCTATTCCAGAATGCCATCAACAAACCCCATCCTTTGATGTCCGTTATCAAAAATATTTGGTTATATTGCCCACCGGTGATTTGTATCCCATTTTGGTGAGCGGTATCCTTGTTCTTCACACAGGGGTGCTCGTTCCTTTCACCTATGTTTTTTGTATGTGCATTTTTGTTGGCAGATCTTCATATCTTCCTTCTGCCCCATAATGCATGGTGCTGCGTTCCTTCGGTACTTGCGAGTTGTCCCTTGCTTGTTTTCATTTGTTCTAATTGTTTTCTGCCATGCTATAATCTGTCAATTAACTAGATGATACCCACTTTTCCTGCTACCTTGATTGTGCCTACCAACCCCATCCCTTTACCCGTTCCGTAATTTAACTACAGTGTAGCTATTGAAAATGTTTCATTGATATCTGATTTAGCTCTTCAAAATGGCGATTTTCCATTGCTATGTTAGATTGCCAATATAATATCCCGCTAATATCCCACCAATACAATCAATATCCCATTAAATCCAACTAAATCCCACTAAATTCCATTAAATCCCACGAAATCCAACGAGATTCTATGAATACCAAGTCATATCCCATTACCATCTGGTTATTTAACATAGCCATGGAAAATCACCATTTTTAATAGGTAAACCATCTATAAATGGGCAATTTTCCATGGCTACGTTAAATAACCAGATGGTAAATCCCAACTATTTTTCCATTGGCCACGGCCATCGCTCCAAAGCACCTGCAGGCCACGGGAAAAACGGCTGGTGCCTTCACACGTGTCCGAAGCCGACTGGACGAGGTGCGAATTTCCATATGCTATTTGATATGTGTGAATACAGTTATGGGTGTTATGGTATATGGGTATGGATCAATACCTATTAATACAGTTATTAATACCATTTTTAGGGGGATGAACATCCATAAATCCCAGCTATTTTGATGTGAACTACAGGGGTACAAGGTTTTGACACACTGCCATATAAGAAATGATGATATATCTGATATTATCCTTCACACATATGGAGATATGGATATACATATGTAATATTATGTAATTATATACACTTAGTGATATGGATATACATATGTAATTCTGGTATATAAGTGAGTTTTCTATCCATATCAGTGATCCCATAATACATATATCCCACTTATATCTGGTTGGTGGTTTAGAACATGGCTTTTATTTTCCCATATGTTGGAAATAATACTCCCAACTGACTAATATTTTCAGAGGGGTTGAAACCACCAACCAGTATGTAATTATGTATATATGTAATGTACTGTAATGTAATGTACTGTAATGTACTGTAATGCAATGCACAGTATATAATGCAATGTAATGTAATGCATGTACGTATAGTGTGCATATATTTTACTTGCATATGATATGATATGACGTTATCATATAGGATATCATATGGCATGGGATATCCAAATAAGTCACGTATATATACCCTCTGGTAATTTAACATAGCTATTGAAAATGACAATTTATAGTGGATTTTCCCATTAAAAATTGTGATTTTCATTGATTTTCCATAGCTATGTTAGTTTACCAGAGGGTATATATATGCTTATCCGTGGGGGGGAGACCGTGGGATCCCATGTTTTGATATCCTCTGGTACTCAAACGTGGCTTGCTGGAAAATCCACCACCATGTAGTTCGAGAATTTTCCCATCAAGACCTGCATGTTTGATTACAAGAGGGTGTGTGTGTGTGTGAGTGTGTGCATATATATATAGATAGATAGATATATATATATTCTCTTCTGGGATATCATATTGAGATGCAACATGGGATGTAGAACTAGATTCACGAGATACAGCATTGTCTGGTTTGTCCCTGGGGACCACCAAAATCAACTGCTTTATAGTTTTATTATTAAAGTGGTTCGCTGGTGCTGTTCTGGGGGACGCACCCTATTTTGCAGAAAGAATCAGCAGTGGTTTCGGCAGATGCATGGCTTCCAACACTTTGACCAGTGGATTTCCAGAGTTTGGTCTACACAGCCTTCTTGACGATGGGAGCACACGGACTCATGATATTCATAGACCATCTCTCGCCGCTGAAACTATTAGTGATTTTCTGGGAGCTGCTCGGAACCAGAGATAATATCACATTTTGTTTTATCCCCATATACCTATATATATATAATTATATGACAGTATAATATATTGTATGTATATCCTCAACATTTTCTCCCTAAGCATCAGATGTGCCAGACCGCTGGTGAGGCCGTAGATGCCGTCGAGCATATGGAGGACCATCACGTTCTCCAGTTGTAAAAATGGCCATACTTAGGGATAAACCCCACCATTTCTAGGCAAAACCATAGTGGAATGCCAAAAATTCAATGATTGAAACAAATCCGCTCAGATTTCTCAGAATTATATTTTAAATGTATTTAAATGCGTGTTTTCCATGTCAGTTGTTGAATGTGATGAAACTATTGACCACTTTTTCATGGATTTTTATGGCCTCGGAAATTCTCAGACATTCTCAGATGGTTCATGATGTTTATGATGTTTATTGTTCATCCGAAGTTTGCAAGGGGTGTGCTTCTACAGCCCGGTTTTAAAGAAGGTTATATAAACAATGTTGAACATTTTTTTTTTTTGGTGCCTTTAGATTTAAATATTTAATCAGAGGACACATATTGGGATCTCGGATGTTCAACCATCCGTTTGTGAGGAAACCCCAGTTTTTCTGTTAGTGCAATCCTTGCGATCCCTATGGGCAGGCCATTTGTTCAATGACAGGAGCAGAATAAGCAGCACAACTGGGCAAGGCGCTTGTCCGCTGCCTTACGCCACTTGGAGTAAGAGAGGGTGATACGACCATCATGGTCGTCGTCTTCATCTTCATCTTCTTCTTCTTCATCATCATCATCATCGTCATCGTCATCGTCATCGTCCTCATCGCCCTCATCGTCATCCTCATCCTCATCCTCATCCTTGTCCTCCTCATCATCATCATCATCATCCTCGTCATCGTCATCGTCATCGTCCTCGTCGTCGTCATCATCATCATCATAATAATAATAGTCATCATCATCGTCATCGTCATCGTCATCGTCATCATACTATCATTATCACCAATATGATTGCCTTGCTGGAATTGTTTGCACCCGGAAACCCGGTGCATGCCGCAGCTCCAACGATTTGTTTTCTCAAGCCCCGCAATGCCAGGGGCAGGGGACCAGGGATGAGGACATATAGATCTTCGTGGGATCACAAGCCATTTCTTTCCATTTCTTCAAGGTTGCAACCCTGCACCTGGCCCTCCTGAAATCTAAGACCCTACTCCAACACATCTCACCCACATCAACAAGCTACGGTGGTGGAAAGTTGCTTCAAGCCCCACGGCCCTTGCCATGGGCCTGGGTCTTTTGATATTTTTTGAACCTTGGCATCAAACAGCGTTTTTTTGTCTGGAAATTCAGTATAAATTTGGTGTTAAAGGGAACGAGATGAAACAACATGTACAGCATGCAGTGTTAAAACAACATGCTGTGACCGCCAAACATTGGCTCAAGCGTATGGAGAAAAGGGATGCGTCGTGTGACTCCGCATGG